>Ga0208431_100006_pt1 | contig 92320 bp, 96 predicted proteins | sample Wag42014_10_29_FD_187353 | JGI IMG/M metagenome (GOLD analysis project Ga0208431, IMG submission 187353) | Deep subsurface shale carbon reservoir microbial communities from Ohio, USA - Utica-2 Time Series 2014_1_29 (SPAdes) (version 2) ...
CTGCCTGACTTGTGTGAACTTCTGCCCTCATGGGGTTTACGATGCCTCAGAGGGCAAGCCCAAGGTAGTGAACCCTGAGAACTGCGTCGAGTTCTGCAGAGGCTGTCAAAGGATATGCCCAACAGGGCTGTTCTCTAAATGGTTAAAAGCGTAAAGTTTAAATATTTTTGACTTTGTATTTCTTAATGGGTGGTTTAATGTGCCCAAGGCAACCTTTGTTATTAGTGAGGAAACCTTAGAGGAATTTAAAAAAGTGGCTATCCAGCGTTATGGGAACAAGAGAGGCGTTCTGAGTGTGGCAATAGAAGAAGCCATTAAAGACTGGATCAAGAAAACCAAAGAGGAGCTGGAAAATGCCAAGTGAGACTATTAAACTCACGGCAAAATTCAAACTCAAAACAGAGCCTGAAAGGTTAGAAGACCTCTTCACCCTTTACCAAGAAATCGTGAACTTTTTACTCACCCACACTTTTGAAAACAACATTACGAGCTTCTACCGGTTGAAGAAAGAGACGTACAAAAGCCTTCGGGAGCAGTACCCAGAACTCCCAAGCCACTACATTTACACGGCCTGCCAAATGGCTACCTCAATCTACAAGAGTTACAGGAAGAGGAAGAGAAAAGGAAAAGCTAATGGAAAACCAACCTTCAAGAAAAAAGTCATAATGCTGGACGACCACCTGTTCAAGCTCGACCTTGAAGAGGGAATTATCAAGCTCTCAACTCCAAGTGGAAGGCTGAAACTAGAGTTTTACCCTGCAAAATACCACGAGAAGTTTAGGGAGTGGAAAATAGGGCAAGCCTGGCTTGTTAAAAACCAGATGGGAATTTTCCTCCACGTGGTGTTCTCAAGAGAGGTTGAAGTTAGAGAGCCGAAAGTCATTGTCGGCGTGGACTTGAACGAGAATAATGTAACCCTCAGCCTTCCAGACGGCGAGTTCATCCAGATCATCACCCACGAGAGGGAGATTAGAACGGGTTATTTCTTGAAGAGAAGGAGAATTCAGAAGAAGCTAAAAACGGGTAAAAAGAGGAAAGAGCTTTTGGAAAAGTATGGTGAGAGGGAGAGGAACCGGCTGAATGACTTGTATCACAAGTTGGCCAACAAGATTGTCGAGCTGGCGGAGAGATACGGCGGTATTGCTCTCGAAGACTTGACGGAAATCAGGGACTCGATAAGGTATTCCGCCCAATTGAATGGCCGTCTTCACCGTTGGAGTTTTCGTAAACTTCAATCCATTATCGAGTATAAAGCCAAGTTAAAGGGTGTGAGTGTGGTTTTTGTCGATCCTGCTTACTCTTCATCCCTGTGTCCGATATGTGGGGGTAAGTTAAGCCCGAATGGGCACAGGGTTTTGAAATGCGAGTGTGGTTTTGAGGCTGATAGGGATGTTGTTGGGAGTTGGAATATTCGTTTGAAAGCCTTGAAGATGTGGGGAGTCTCCGTTCCCCCCGAAAGCCAGCCAATGAAGACGGGAGGCTGGAAGCCTACCCGTTACGAAATTAACGCCCTACACGCACTTTACTGGTAGGCAGAACGGCTATAAGCTACTTCGGAGACTCTTGATTGCTTCTTCTACTCGTTTTCCCGGTTTCACTTTGATTGTTTTAACCTCTCCCTCTCCAAGTATCACCTTTCCCTTGGGGCAGTCCATAGGTGTCGAGAGGACGTTTACTCCTCTTTACCGCCGCAGATTGTGTTCTTGTCCTTACACCTTCCAGCCTCAAGCTGAACCGTCACGTGGGTTATTCCAAACCTTTTTAGCCTCTCTGCAATATCATCTATGAGCTTTTGGGCCTCGCTGAGGGGCATATCGTTAACCTCAACGTGACACTCGAAGTGGACTTCCTTCTCTCCCACCCTCCAGGCGTGGAAGTGGTGTGCATTCTTAACAACTGGGATGCTCTCAATTTCCCGTTTTATCTCCTCAAAATTTAGATTTGGTGAAGCCTCCATGAGCACTTCAACGCTCTCTTTTAAAATTTCGTAGCTTTCACGGAGGATGTAGAGCGAGATTAGGACTGTGATGAGGGGATCTATCCAGAGGATGTTCCACTTTATGATAGCTATTCCACCGGTCACAACTGCGACTGAAGACAGTGTGTCACTCAATAGATGGAGATAGGCAGAGCGGACGTTCATGCTCTCGTGTGCGTGCTCATGAAGCAGGAGAACCGAGATTAAGTTGGCGAAAAGACCAATTAAAGCAACGCCGAGCATAAGAGGCCCGTTTATAGGTTCGGGATTTTTAAACCGCTTGTAGGCCTCAACAAGGAGGAAAAGGGCAACACCGACGAGAACGGCCGAGTTAACGAATGCGACCAGAATCTCGGCCCTCTTATACCCAAAGGTGTACTTTTCGTTCCTCTCGCGCTCGCCAATCTTTATGGCCAAATAGCTCACGAGGATGCTCATTGAGTCGCTGAAATTGTGGAGGGAGTCGCTCAGAAGGGCCAGGCTTCCGGAGAGAATGCCGCCGATGACTTCAGCTAGTGTTGTCACTATGTTGAGGACGAAGGAAAACAGCATTCTGCCCTTGAGGTCTTTGTGGTGATGCTCCCTTATCATCTCCACTCTCACCACTCTCAACTCTTGAGTGATAGTATAAAAGACTTTCGAACGTTAAGATCTGCATGGAAACGGGCTTTTATTTGAGATGGCGTTCATTTTAAAACGGTGATACTATGGAGCGTCTTGAGTATTCTGCACACTTAAAGTGGGACGGCAATGTCGGGAGCGAGGCAAAGGTGAGAGAGTTTACATTTAATATAGATACGAACACAGATGGTCATAACAAGGGACCGAATCCTACGGAATATCTCTTAGCGGCGATAGGCGGTTGTATAACCGTCAACTGGGGGAGGTTAATCAAAAAGATGCGCCTCGACGTGAAGGCCTTTGAGGTTGAAGTTAGGGGCTGGCGCGGGCTCGATGAGCCTCAATTGAAGGAGATAACTTACAAGATCACCATCTTCACTAACGAAGACGAGAAGAAGATCATGCGCGTTAAAGAGCTTGCCGAGAAGTACGGAACTGTTTTCAACACGGTCGGGGCGGAGAAGATAAAGGGAGATGTGGAGATAGTAAAACCGGCGGACTAAAGAGCTTCTGCTTTGTTTTTCTCATTAAGCCTGAAGCAGGCCTCAAAGGGACACCTTATCCTCCCTGCCCTTGAGGACGCGGGAATAATCGAGATGGCCGGGTACAGGGAAGACGGCGAAGGTTAGAAAAACCTGGAATAGGTCTGGTTACGGGAGGAGTATTCAAAGAGTGAAGAGGCTTTTTCTCCCTATTATCTCGTCCCTGCTCTTGCCGGCCTTCAGGTCTTCAATGAGCTTTAACACGCGGCGCTTTATCTCGTCCCTGATCTCACGGTGCTTCTCTACCGGCTTTCCGTAGGGGTCTTCAAGCCCCCAGTCCCAGGTCTTCTCCGGAGGAGTGTAGGGGCACTTGTCGAGGCATCCCATCGTGATGACTATGTAAGCTTTATCGGCCATCTCCTCGGTGTAGAGCTTCGGGTACTGTCCTTCAAGGGAAATCCCGATTTCCTCCATGACCTTCCTCGCTAGAGAGTCTATCTCCTCTGCGGGTTCCGTTCCGGCGCTCATGGCCTTGAACCTTGGGTCATCGTTGAAGTGGTTGAAGAAAGCCTCCGCCATCTGACTTCTTGCGGAGTTCTTCACGCAGACGAAGAGGATGAGCTTTTCTTCCATTTTTCTCACCGAGAAGGCTTGGAATGCAGTTTTAAATATCTTTCCGCAATAATCTGTAGATATCAATATGGATGAGGTGTACTTCATTTGAACTTTCACCTTTGGTTTTAAAAAGGCTTTTATTTGAAAACTCCTTCAACTCAAATGGGTGCGGGAAATGGGCGAGAAAAAAGGGTTAAGCTTCTTCGAAAAATACCTCTCACTCTGGGTGGCTCTCTGTATAATGGCGGGCATAGCCATCGGAAAGCTCTTCCCAACAGTACCCCAGGCACTCTCAAAGCTCACGATAGCTAACGTTAACATGCCCATAGCGATTTTGATATGGGCGATGATTTATCCCATGATGGTTAAGGTAGACTTCTCCGCTATAAGGCACGTCCACAAGGGGCAAATGTTCAAGGGCCTAATCGTCACTTGGGTGACCAACTGGCTGATAAAGCCCTTCAGCATGTTCCTCATAAGCTCCCTCTTCATCGGGGTGCTGTTTTCATCGAAGCTCGGCCTAATCGAGCCCTCACTTGCCAAAGAATACATAGCTGGGGCAATACTCCTCGGTGCTGCTCCCTGCACGGCAATGGTCTTCGTATGGAGCTATCTTGCAGATGGAGATCCGCTCTACACGCTCGTGCAGGTTGCAACAAATGACCTCATAATTCTCTTCGCCTTCGCTCCAATAGTCGGCTTCCTAATGGGCCTCAACAAGGTTCCCGTCCCTTACGACACGCTCCTCCTCTCGGTGGTGCTCTTCGTTGTCATCCCGCTGACAGCTGGGTACCTTTCAAGAAGGCACATCCTGAAGACTAGGGGGCAGAAGTGGTTTGAGGAAAAATTCCTTCCAAAACTCAGCACCGTATCAATAATAGGCCTTTTGCTGACGCTGATACTACTCTTCTCCTTCCAGGGAGAGATAATCCTCAAAAACCCACTCCACATTGCCCTCATAGCGATCCCGCTGACTATACAGACTTATTTCATCTTTGCTATAGCCTACGGGTGGGCGTGGCTCTGGAAGCTTCCACACAAGGTTGCAGCTCCAGCATCGTTCATAGGGGCAAGCAACTTCTTTGAGCTGGCCGTGGCGGTCGCTATAGCCCTATTTGGCCTTGAAAGCGGAGCGGCTTTAGCCACAGTTGTGGGTGTTCTTGAGGAAGTGCCGATAATGCTGAGTCTGGTATGGATAGCCAACAAAACCAGACACCTGTTCACGTCCGAATTCGAGGCCGGAAGTGCAGTCCCAACGCTTGCTGAGGAGTAGTGACTTCTTCTCAGATTTTTTATTTTTAACACCAAAACCCTAATCAATGAAGACACCGTCATTAATTCTGGGATGTGCCATGAAGGTTGAACTTCCTGCACCGAGACTTAAAGGTGAGATGAGTGTTGAGGAAGCGATAAACCTGAGAAAGAGCATAAGAAGATACAAAGATGAGCCGCTAACCCTTGAAGAAGTCTCCCAGATACTCTGGGCCGCGTATGGAATAAATGCCTGGGGTAAAAGAACTTCTCCAAGCGCAGGTGCTTGCTATCCATTTGAAGTTTATGTAGTAGTCTCAAATGTCGAAGGGCTTAAACCGGGCCTCTACCACTACGATGGCAAAGCCCATACTCTGGAATTAATCCGCGAAGGGGACTTGAGCAAACCCCTCGCTAGAGCATGTCTCAATCAAAGGCACGTAGAAACAGCTCCGATAAACATCATCATAGTGGCGCACTACGAAAGGACGACAAGAAGATACGGGGAGAGGGGGTATAGGTATGTGCACATAGATGCCGGGCATATGGGCCAAAACATATACCTTCAAGTTACCGCCCTAAAACTTGGGACTGTTGCAGTTGGGGCCTTTAGAGATAGAGAAGTCAAAAAAGTAATTGATGTACCTGGAGAGCCTTTATACATCTTTCCTGTTGGGGTTCCAGAAGGTTAGAGCTCGCTAGCCTCGTAAATAACTACATCTCCTTTCTCTTCAATCAACTTCGCCTCATATCTTTTTATTTGGCCATTGGTGTTTATCTCCATAATTACTTTCTCAGGAGAGAGCTTCTCCCTTGTGGTGAATTCTTTTGTCTCTATTGCCTGTGTAAAGAAGTCCCCACTCCGATCGAACTTAAAGACGAGTGTATTTCCTTCAAATTCATAGCCTTTGTAAACCGCTCCTCCCATTCTGAAAGTGGCTTCTAGAGTAATGTATTTTTCCTCATTAGCGTTGCTAATCACGTACCCTCCCACAAAAACTATCGCCAAAACCAAAATTCCGAAAAACGCTTTCAGACTTTTCATAGTTTTTCACCTAGAATACGCTCCGTTTAAAAATTTAAAAGAATTTTGACAGCTTCAAATATCTTTGAAGCTAAATTTTGTGAAGCTCCTCGAATTTCAGCAGGACTTCCTCCTTTGTCCTTATGAGGTTCTGCCTTCCGATCTCTTTTCCGTCTTTGAGATAAACGAGTGTGGGAACGTTCAGAATGTCGAATTTCTTCACGAGGTCTTCCCACTTCTCAGCGTGTACGTGGATAATCCGAATATCCTTGAATTCGTCACTTAACTCCTCCATGAAGGTCTCAACCAGCCTGCAGGGCGGGCAGCTTGGAATGGAAAACCATAGCACAACCTTTCCCTTAGTGAAATCAATCTTTCCATCGTATTCGACTATCATGCTCATCACCATTATTTTGCCTTCAAAGGATAAAAGGATTGTCAGATATTAACGCGCTTAAGCATAAGCGAGTTCGTGACCACGCTGACACTGCTAAGGCTCATGGCCCCGGCGGCCCACTCGGGCCGGAACTGGACGCCGAAGAGCACATAGGCCAGCCCGGCCGCGAAGGGTATCAGTATGGTGTTGTAAAACATGGCCCAAAATATGTTCTGCTTTATCTTTGATAGTGTCCTTTGGCTGAGCTTTATGGCCCTCACGACGTCCCTCGGGTCGTTCCTCACGAGCACTATGTCGCCGCTCTCCATCGCTATGTCCGTGGCGTTTCCAACCGCTATCCCCACATCCGCCTGGGCCAGTGCGGGGGCGTCGTTTATCCCGTCCCCCACGAAGATGACGGTTTCTCCCTTTTCCTGGAGCTTCTTTACCTCGCTGGCCTTATCGCCCGGAAGCACCTCTGCTAAGATGTAGTCCACGCCGAGGGCCTTTCCAATCGCTTCGGCAGTCCTCCTGTTGTCGCCGGTTATCATGCCGACCTTCTTGCCCATCCTGTGCAGCTCCTCAATGGCCTCCTTGGCGCCCTCCTTTATCGTGTCAGCAACCCCAATCACGCCGGCCGTTCTGCCGTCCACCGCCACTATTATCGCCGTCTTTGCCTCGTTTTCCAGCCTGTGAAGGACTTCCTCGATGCCCTCTATTGAGCGGCCGCTTTCCGCGAAGAGCCTCCTGTTCCCTGCCAAAACCTCTTTTCCGCGGACTCTGGCCCTGACACCTTTTCCGGTGATCGCCTCAAACTCCTCTGGCTCCGCCACTTCTATTCCCTGCTCCTCGGCCTTCCTCACTATGGCCTCTCCAAGGGGGTGCTCCGAGCGCTTCTCCGCCGAGGCCACCAGTTTCAGGAGCTCCCTTTCGTCCATGCCGAAGGCTATCACGTCCGTGACCTCGGGCTTCCCCTTCGTGAGCGTCCCGGTCTTGTCGAAGAGCACTACCGTTGCTTTTCTCGCTATCTCAAGGGCTCCGCCGTTCTTGATGAGTATCCCCATCTCGGCGCCCTTGCCTATGCCGACCGTCAGAGCCGTTGGAGTGGCTAATCCAAAGGCGCAGGGGCACGCTATGACGAGGACGCTCAGCAGGGCTGTAAAGGCGAACACCAATGGCTTGCCGGCTATGAAGTACCAGTAGGCAAAGGAGAGAAGGGCTATCGTGAGCACTGCCGGGATGAAGTAGGTCACCACCGTGTCAGCCAGCCTCTGGACTGGAGGTTTGGTGTTCTGCGCCTCCTCCACAAGCTTTATTATCTGAGCTAAGAGCGTATCCCTTCCAACTTTTTCCGCTTTAACCTTAAGGACGGAGTTCTTGTTTATGGTTCCTCCGATGACCTTATCTCCAGCCTTTTTTAAGTTAGGAATGGGCTCGCCGGTTATCATTGACTCGTCAACGTAGCTCTCCCCTTCGATGACAACTCCATCGACTGGAATCCTTTCGCCAGGCTTTACGATTACCACGTCCCCGGCCTTGACCTCGGTTATCGGGACTTCGATCTCCTTCCCGCCCCTCAGGACGGTTGCCTTCTTCGCCTGGAGTCCCATGAGCTTCTTTATTGCCTCGCTCGTCCGTCCCTTTGCCCTCGCCTCAAGGTAGCGTCCGAGCAGTAGGAACCCCATAAGGAGGACGCTCGCCTCGAAGAAGTTGAACTCCCTTGGGATCACCCCAAACGCCGCCAGGACGCTCGTCAGGTAGGCCGAGCCGATACCTAAAGCGTACATAACCTCCATGTTGAGGGTTTTATGTTTGAGCGAGGAGTAGGCCTTCCTGAAGATTCCCCTGCCGGCGTAGGCTATGGCAACTGTGGCTAGGAGGAAGTGGATGTAGATCAGGTTTTCAACATAAATTCCAAACCTCTTCAGCTGCATGGAGAGAAAGAGGGGTATCCCAACGCTCCAGGCCACTATGAGGTTGCGCTTCATCTCCCTTATGTGCTTTTCCCTCACTTCCCTTTCGATGTCGTGGCTCTCTTCACCCTCCACGCCCAAAAACTCGTACCCCACGCTCTCAACGGCCTTCTTGATGTCCTCAATACCAACAAGCGAGGGGTTGTAGGACACTTTGGCCGTCTCGGTCGCGAGGTTGACGTTCACCTCAAGGACTCCGGGGAGCTCTTTTATCGCGTTCTCAACGGTCTTAGCGCACATCGCGCAGGTCATGCCGCCGATTTTGACCACAGCATCCCTGCGCTCCCTTATCACCTCATATCCCACTTCTTCTATAGCCCTGATGATCTGATTCAAGCTAACCTTTGACTCATCAAAATCAACGAAAACCGTCTCACTGTTCAGGTTTGCCTTTGCAGTTCTCACACCATCTAATTCAGCCAAGGCCATTTCTATGGTTTTAACACACATGGCGCACGTCATGCCGTTAACTTTAAGGGTTATCTTCACACTTACCACCATTATTTACTTCGTGATGAAACTTATGGGCATTATTTATACCAAAATGTAAAGTCCAACCGAATGTCTTTTATATTTTGGTAACCAACTTCTTCAAGTGAGGGGGTAATGATGAACAGGCTGGACGACCTTGACCTCAAACTCATATACCTCCTAATGGACAACGCAAGGCTCAGCATATCCGAGCTGGCCGAGAGGCTTGGAGTCAGCAGGCCGACTGTTAGGGCTAGGCTGGAAAAGCTTGAAAAGGAGGGAATAATCGAGGGCTACACCATAAAACTAAATCCAGAACTTCAAAGAGCTCATAACGTGATCGCCCTTGTTGTTAGAACAGAAAAGCCAGAAAAGATGGATGAATTCGAGGAGATAATCGAGATAAATCGCTTCACAAGCACGAAGTACCTCATAAAAGTCGCTGTCAATGCTATGGAAGATCTCAAGCGGGTCATCGAGGGGACGGGCGTCGAAGTCCTCGAAATAATGCCAATCCTTGAAAGCAGAGAAAAGAAGCTCAAACCAAAAATAAAGGTGCCCTTCAAGTGCGACTACTGCAAAAAGGAAATCGTTGGAGAACCGATAGTTTACAAGTACCACAACAAAGTCTACTTCTTCTGCTGTCCAACTTGCTTCCGGGAGTTCAAGAAGGCAAGGGAAAATTTGGAGAAAGTTAAACTATCCAAGGAGCAGAAGGTAGAGGATGCTCACGAACACGAGCACCATACCCATGGCTAAGTCCCCTCTTCCACTCATTTTTGAGAGTTTGTTGACAGCTTCGCCGAGCTTTGCATATCTGCTTCCATAGTGGAACCCCAACGTAACTAATGCCAAGGGAAGCACTGAAATCCCAATGAACACTCCCAAGAGTACTGCCCTAGTGCCTAAGGAGAATCCATCAGATAACAAAGAGGTTACAAGCAAATACGAGGGAAGAACACACGAAAGAGAGAGAAAAGACAGTATGCCACCCACTAAAAAAGCACTCGGTGGTGATGTGGCCCTCTCAAGAATTCTGTTGCTTTTCTCCCTCAGGGGGTTGCTTGGGGATATTTTTACATATCCCAGAGATGATGCTATTTTGTAGGCCCCCACTAAGATACCAAATGCCACAACAAAGTACCTTAGACCCATAAATTTTCCGTGGAGGTTCATCAAGACGGAGGCTATTATGGTATATCCCAGAAAAGCTCCCGCAGTAAACGAAAGTCCAACTTTGAGAACCTTATTTTTGTCGATCAGGGCTATCATCGAGAGGAGAAACACAATCATCAGGAAAATAGAGGGCCTTAATGCATTCAGAATTCCAAGTGCTATTACGGAAAGGGTCGTCAATCCCGTAAATTCGTTTATGGGCTCGGCTAGAACTCTTCCGTTCATGCTTAACAGCCAAAATAATATCAAGATGGTCTTTTTCATTTTGTGGCACCTCTTATGCAACAAGTTGCCAAATTTTATGGAATGACACTGAGAACATTAGCATAAAAAGTCCTTTCACAGCACCAATCCCTCAAAATATGAATAAAAGATAGGCAAGTCATGGGTTCTCTTCTTCCTCTTCTTCAAAACCCATATACTTCTCACATGCCTCGTGCATTTCCTTCATTTCTTTCCAGTTAACACCCATGTGCTCTTCCATCTCCGCTTCCATTTCTTCATGGAGCTCGGTGAAGTTCCCATCGGTCATGTACTCCTCCATCTCCTCGTGTTCGTCCATCATGCCGTGCATGCCGTAGCCCATCATTCCCATGCCCATTCTATGGCCGCCCATTGGGCCAAAGCCCCAGTGCGAACCGGTCTTCTCTCCTATGTCAAACCCGCCACTGTGGGCTAGGCCGTACGGGATTGCTATGAGCGCCCCAATTATGAATCCGATTAATAGCGACTTCCATTCCATCTTATCATCCTCCTGTTTCTTTTTCTACTTACTACTAAGTGAACACAATATTAATAGGCTTATCATTCCCAACATGGCAAGCAAAAAGTTGTTCCTTTACCAGAATGGAAGGATAATCTTAATTGGAAGTTTGCAAAGATAATTAACAGGCGAGAAGCGTGAACCCCGCGAAAAAATATGATAGATTTGCAAAGATTTATGATCTGTTTGAGAGCCCGATGGAGATACAGGCTTTTTCAAAATACAGGAAAAAAGCCCTAAGTCTTGTTAAAGGCAAAGTCCTCGAGATAGGAGTAGGAACGGGAAAGAACCTCCCATATTACCCAAAGGATGTGGAGGTTATTGGCATAGACTTCAGCAGAAACATGCTTAAAAAAGCCGAAGAACGGAGAAGGAAGGTCAGGTTAGAAAACGTCAAGCTTTTATACATGGACGCCCAGAACTTGGAGTTTGAGGATAATACCTTCGACACTATAGTTAGCACTTTCGTCTTCTGTACAGTTCCGGATCCAATTAAAGGACTAAAAGAGGCTTACAGAGTCCTAAAACCCGGAGGAAGGGCAATATTTCTTGAGCACATGAAAAGCGAATCAAAGCTTCTCAACGTCCCTCTCTACCTCATGGAGCCCTTCATAAGAACGCTCCTCGGAACTTCTCTGCTGAGAGAAACTCAGAGAAACATCGAAAGGGCGGGCTTTAAAATAGAAAAAGTTGAGAACCTCTTTTATGATATCGTGAGGCTGATAGTGGCGACAAAACCATAAAAGCAAATAAAACACAAAAAAAGCCTATGGACTTCACAGTTCTGTCCAAAACCTTTTATTTCAAACCTTTCGTTAAATAACCATGAGTTGTTTCCTATTTTTCAAAAAGCAGCTTTGCCGCAATCGAAAGATATATATGCACTTTTATTCACTAATGTGTAAGTGGTGGTTAGAATGGAGGAAAATTACACAAAAATGGGTATTTATGATGACATCGTGCAGACGATAGGTAACACTCCCCTGGTGAGGCTCAGGAAGATAGAGAGGTACTTTGGCCTCAAGAATGAGCTGTATGCTAAGGTGGAGTTCTTCAACCCTGGGGGAAGCATAAAGGACAGAATCGGGAAATACATGATTGAGGGTGCAAAGAAAGAGGGTAAAATCGTCGAGGGAGCCGTGATAATCGAGCCAACTTCTGGAAACACCGGTGTAGGTCTCGCACTTGTAGCAGCGGATGAGGGCTACCTGACGGTCTTCACGATGCCCGATAAGATGAGCATCGAGAAGGAACTCCTTCTCAAGGCCCTTGGAGCGTTCGTCATAAGAACACCAACGGCCGTTTCTCCAAGTGATCCGAACTCCTATTATAAAGTCGCCGAAGCTGTAAGAAACCTCATATGGAAGAAAGAGAGAGCCATTAGTAGGGAAGAACTCAGGGAAATAGTCGAATACGTGCAAAGACTCGTTAGGGAGGAAAGACTGGAAGAGCTGGAGGCCATCCTTGAGGAAAAGGTCGAGGAGACCCCCTACGCCTATATACCCAACCAGTACTTCAACAAGTACAACCCAATAGCTCATTACGAAACGACCGCCAGGGAAATTTGGGAGCAGACCAATGGGGAAGTAGACTATCTCTTCGCTGGCATAGGCACCGGAGGGACGATAACTGGAATTGGGCGCTATCTGAAGGAGAGAAAGGATATCAAGATAATCGGGGTTGACCCTATCGGCTCGATATACAACCTTGTGAAAAAAGGAACGAGTTTAGAGGAAGCTGTAAAGAGGGCTCATCCGTACCTCGTCGAGGGAATAGGGGAAGACCTGTTACCAGATACTGTAGATTTGAACTTAGTTGATGACATAGTGGTAGTTAATGACCAGCAGGCGTTTGCAATGACTCGCTTCCTTGCAAGGAAAGAGGGCATTTTAGCAGGAGGCTCTTCGGGGGCAGCTCTCTATGGAACCATAAAGTACCTCAAAGAAAATGGTGTTGAGGGCAAGAAGGCCGTCGTGATATTCCCGGATACGGGAAGAAACTACCTAACAAAGATCTTCAATGACAAGTGGATGCTTGAAAGGGGTTTTGAAATCGATGATGAAAAAGTTTTGGAGGTGCTGAAATGAGGTTTTCCACAAAGGCGATTCATATCGGAGAGGAACCTGAAAGAATGCAGTATGGGGATGTAGTTTCTCCTATTCACCTCTCAACAACTTTTGCAAAAAAGAGCATAAAAGAAGTGGAGGAGGGCTATGTCTACTCAAGGAGCGGTAACCCCACAAGGAACAGCCTTGAGAGAAAGCTTGCGGCACTTGAGAATGCCAAGTATGGGTTGGCTTTTTCCTCAGGGCTCGCGGCGGAGTCAACGGTACTCTTGGCGTTGTTGAAGAAGGGCGACCACGTTGTGACCTTTGACGACCTCTACGGCGGCACGAAGAGGCTCTTCAATCAGATAATGGAGCGCTTCGGACTTGAGTTCACCTACGTCGATGCGAGAAATCCAGAGAACGTTAGAAAGGCAATAAGGAAAAACACGCGGATGATCTGGCTTGAAACTCCCACAAACCCGCTCCTGAAGCTTGCGGACATAAAGGCGATAGCAGAGATCGCCCACGAGGAGGGCATCATAGTGGTAGTGGACAACACCTTTGCGAGTCCCTACTTCCAGAACCCCCTCGACCTCGGAGCGGATATAACCCTCCACAGCGTCACCAAGTACCTCGGCGGACACTCGGATGTCGTCGGTGGAGCGGTTATGGTAAACGATGAGGAGCTCTATGAAAAGCTCAAGTTCCACCAGAACGCGGTTGGAGCGGTTCTTTCGCCCTTCGATTCCTGGCTGGTCATGAGGGGCATCAAAACTCTCTCCCTCAGGATGGAGAGGCACGAGAAGAACGCCATGGCAATAGCGAAGTACCTCGAGGGGCACCCGCTGGTTAAGCGCGTTTACTATCCAGGTTTGCCATCTCATCCACAGCACGAGCTCGCGAAGAGACAGATGAGCGGCTTCGGTGGGATGCTTTCATTTGAGCTTAAAGGGGGTCTTGAGAAGGCCATAAAGTTCGTTGAGAGCTTAGAGATCTTCGCACTTGCTGAGAGCCTTGGCGGAGTGGAGTCCCTTATAGAACTGCCGGCGATCATGACGCACGCCTCCGTCCCCAAGGAAGAGAGGGAGAGAGTGGGGATAAGAGACTCGCTCATCAGAGTCTCAGTTGGAATAGAGGACGTCGAGGATCTCATCGAAGATCTTGAGAGAGGGTTCCAGGCGGTGGGAGAATGATATCGACTCTTGATGAGGTCAGAGAGTTTCTAAAAAAGCTCAGCTTTGATGAGAATTCAATAAATGAGCTTATGGATCAGATAGAGTACTTCGAAAAAGAAGCCCCGGAAAGGGACGATATTGTTAGAGACTATCTTAGAGAAGAGTGCATACAGACAATAGTAGAAGAGATAGTCAGTGAAATCATGAAGCTGAATAGAAAAGGACTCAAGGTACTAGACGTTGCGGCCGGTTCCGGATTCTTTACTGAGAGGATCAAAAAGAAGCTTGAAGATAACGGAGTCGATGTAGAGGTCTATGGATTGGACATAACTCCAAGCATGTTGAAGAGACTTAAGTACAAGGGCATAATCCCCATATGGGGCGTCGCCGAGAAAATTAAGGAATCTGTCAATATTGCAAACAAACAGTACAATATAAATGCCCCAGAGAAATTTGATGTTGTTTTATCCACCTTAGCATTTCACCACTTTCTAGAACCAGAGAAAGTGCTAAGAAGCATGAAAGAGGTTCTAGAGGATGGGGGAATTGTGGTGATAGTTGATGTCCTTAAACACGAGCATGAAGAGCTTAAAGAAACTTTGAAGGACACCCACCTTGGATTCTCGCTGGAGGAAATCAGGGAGATGGGTTCGAGAGTATTTAACCTAACAAAGGTCAACTATATGGATGTTTATTGTGAGGTTGGCGATATTATAGTTGGCTTGTATAAAGCCGTGTTTGCCTGACCAAGTAGGTTTCTTTTTTCTGCTGTTTCTTTTAGCTTTAAGTGAGCTTTTAAGAGTCTTCTTCTAATATTATGCTCTACTATAAGTATATTCAGCATTTTCCCTAAAATCCCATAGTGGAGAGTATGGTAAACGCTCTCAACACTTAGAGTTTTGTCATCCACAAGAATAGATATCATAAAAGGAAACCCAACACGCGGCTGTCCTTGACGGGTTTCATTTTGATACTTAAGAATAAAAAATAGAGCGATCTTCAGCCTTCCAGGATTTTTCTCTTCCTCCTTTCATATTCCTCGTCGTCTATCTCACCTCTGGCGTATTTTTCATCGAGAATTTCAAGTGCCCTCTTCTTCGAGGCTTTTTCCGTTCTGCTTGTACTTTCTATCAACCACTTGACGAGCCACACTATCCCGACTATTATCAGAACCCAGAACAACAGCATGAAAATCATGCCGAACCATCCAAACCAGCCAAATCCCATCATATGATGCCACCCCCATTCTTCTCCAACATGAACCAAAAAGTCTCCACCAATATTCTCAAACATCATTTTTCTTTCACCAATACCTACTCTTTTTCTAAAGATTATATGGTTTTATCTCTATCGAAATGGAAATAATCAAATCGAAAATTTTCCAAAAATAAAGTTCAAGCCTTCAAAAACCTTGCATTTATGGCAACTATAACTGTACTCAAGCTCATTAACAAAGCACCTACAGCTGGGCTTAGCAATATCCCATAGCTGTAAAGTGTACCAGCTGCTAGGGGAATAGCAAATGTGTTGTAACCAGTAGCCCACGCTAAATTCTGCACCATCTTCCCATAAGTTGCCCTCGCAAGGTGTATTGCCGTTATCACATCCCTTGGGTCATTCTTGACGAGGATTATGTCTGCACTCTCTATTGCCACATCGGTTCCAGCTCCAATAGCTATACCTACATCGGCTTGAATCAAAGCCGGAGCATCGTTTATGCCATCCCCCACCATTGCAACTATGAACCCGTTTTCCTGGAGCTCTTTAACTTTCTCAGACTTCTGATGAGGCAAAACCTCTGCAAAGAACCCGTCTAAACCAAGCTCTTCCGCCACCCACTTTGCAACTTTGGCGTTGTCTCCTGTAAGCATATATGCCTTAATACCCATCTCGTGGAGCTTCTTTATAGCTTCCCTTGACTCAGGTCTTATCTTATCTGCTAAGGCTATTGCTCCTGCAAGCTTCCCATCTATTATTAAGAAGACCACGGTCTTACCTTGCTCAAGAACCTTATCAACACGCTTGTCATCTTTCCAAAGGCCATTTTCCTTCACGAAATTGGGGCTCACTACAAAGACTTCTTTTCCGTTAATAATACCTTGAACTCCTTTACCCGGCAGAACTTTTGATTCCTTGACTTCGTAGGATTCGAGATTGAGCTCCTTTGCCTTCTCAACTATACCTTGCGCAATTGGATGGCTTGAGTGGGCTTCAAGGGCAGCAGCATATTTTAGAATTTCGTATTCTTCAACGTCTTCCAGTGGGATTACATCAGTTACCTCAAATTTGCCCTCTGTTAGTGTTCCAGTTTTATCAAATACCACCACTTGGACGTCTTTAGCTCTCTCAAAGGCCTCCCTGTTCCTTATAAGAATTCCTTTTTTGGCTGAAATCGACGTGGAGACTGAAACAACAAGTGGAACTGCCAATCCAAGAGCATGCGGACAAGTTATAACCATCACCGTCACCATACGTTCAAGGGCAAAGACAAAGGGCATTCCCATATAAAGCCACGTTCCGAGGGTTATACTACCCGCTGTAATCGCTATGAGCGTGAGGTAAAAAGCAGCTCTGTTCGCTAAATCTTGGGTTCTAGATCTCGTCTCCTGGGCCTGCCTCACCAGCTCGACGACCTGCATGAGGTAAGTATCCTTCCCTGTCTTCTCTATCCTGACCTTTATTGCGCCTTCGAGATTTATTGAACCGCCTATAACACTGTCGCCGGGCTTCTTATAAACAGGTTTTGACTCCCCCGTGAGCATTGCTTCGTTTACACTTGTCTCTCCCTCAATTATGATCCCGTCAGAGGGTACTTTCTCTCCAGGCTTGACAAGGACAATATCCCCCTTTTTTAACTCACTTACTGAAACATCTTTTATTCCCTCTGGGGTTATTAAGTGAGCCTCAGTTGGCATGAGCTTTATCAGCTCTTCTAAGGCTCTTGAAGCGCCTAAAACAGAACGCATCTCGATGTAGTGGCCCAGAAGCATGATGTCGATAAGCGTTGCCAGCTCCCAGTAAAATGTTTTCCCGGGCAATCCAAATGTGACAGCGACACTGTAAGAAAACGCTACCGTAATTGCCAGGGCAATTAACGTCATCATCCCAGGTAGTCTCTTCTTGAGTTCTTCTACCATACCATTAAGAAATGGCCAGCCACCGTAGAAGTAGACCACTGCAGAGAGGCCGAAGAGAACGTAACGATCGCCGGCGAATGTGAACGTAAACCCAAGGAACCGCTGAATCAGAGGAGACAAGATCAGTATTGGAATCGTGAGTATTGCAGAGACTATAAATCTTCTCTTAAAGTCCTCCATCATCATTTTGTGATGCTCAGCATGTGAGTGCCCATGATCTTCGTGGCCCTTATGTTCGTGCTCCATATGATGATCATGTCCAGCGTTTTCTTCCATCACGCCCTTATGCGTGTGCATACTGCTCTCCGCCTCATGATCTATGTGCATGTCATGACCCATTTCATTATGACCTCCATGTCCCCTGGCTCCGTGGTGGACATGCATTTTTTCTTCATTATCTTCTTCCATCACACACCCCTCCAAATAATTTCTGATTTTAACCAGGTTAATGTTCCTGAAAAGGAAATCAGACCCTATTCACAACATCTCTAAGGATTTCTTCCACTTTGGTAGCGACTTCAATGAGTTCCTCATTCCCGGCTACACTCATAGCAATTGTTGGGAGCGTGAGGCTTACGTGAGTTTTCCCTTCTTTAACATAAACAAGGATGTTGCAAGGTAGGAATGAACCGCTGTTTGGATCGATTTCAACAAGTTGACTGGAGAACTCTGGGTTACATGCCCCGAGAATGACATAAGGCTCCATATCCAGGTTAAGCTTTTCTTTAAACAGCTTATCCACCCTTATCTCGCTGAGAACTCCAAAACTTGCTTTTTTTAGTTCCTCTCTAACCTTTGCAACGGTTTCATCGAACCCCTCCCCGACCATTTTTGTGTATGTATACCCTTTCTCCATTTCTCCCATTCCGTGCATTTCACGGGCGTGTTTTCCACCCATGCTCTCATACCCTTTCCATGGCCTTTGCAGCCGCCTTTCATTTTTCCTTTCATTCTCCCGTTCATTTGAATCACCTCTTGTTTTCTTCAATGTTATGTATATCTGGAAATAATATGAAGATTATCCTTTACAAATCGGTAATTGAAACATAAAAAACTTCCAAAATTGAAAATATATCGAGGGTATTGATTAAGCTTTTGGTACTCACGAGCCTCTTTCCCCGGAGGCTAAGCCTGAACTTCCGTATGACATCCGGAGGAATAACCTTTCCACTCGGGTTCTTGAAGCAGAGAGCATCGAAGGAACACATCCATTCCTGACATTATATTGAGCGAAACTCAAACCGGCAAGGAGCACCATGACAAGCCCGGCAATCCCCCATAATTACCACATGCACCAGAGCAGCTATTTCACCTATCTGTATTGACCAAAGTCCTCTCAACGAGACCTAAGGCATCAGAACAAAGTGGAGCGTATATTCCGCCCATATTGCAACTGAAACATGAAGCGGTAGGGTTTTCTTCTTTCGTAAGCTTTCTTAGTCTCAGACCACAAAAGGAGACTAAGAAAAGAAAAAGACTCCAATGCGTAAAGCACATCATCACCTCAGAATCCTCATTGCATTGAAGACCGCTATAAGGGCAACGCCTACATCCGCAAACACAGCCTCCCACATTGTTGCCTCCCCAATAATTCCAAGGCTTATGAATGCCAGCTTGACACCGAGTGCTAGTATTATATTCTGCCACACTATTCTCTGAGTCCTCCTTGCGATTTTTACTCCCCTAGGAAGCTTTGAAGGCTTGTCATCCATTACGACTACATCTGCAGTCTCTATTGCCGCATCACTTCCTAGGGCTCCCATAGCTACACCCACATCAGCTCTGGCAAGCACTGGAGCGTCATTTATGCCATCTCCAACGAAGACTATCTTCTCATCGCCCTTTTTCTTTCTCTCAAGCTCCTCAATGACCTTAACTTTATCCTCAGGTAAAAGCTCTGCGTAAAATTCATCGATGCCAAGTTGTTTGGCGATTTCATCAGCTACGTCCCTGTTATCTCCAGTGAGCATAATGACTTTCTTGACTCCAAGGCGCTTGAGCTCCTTCACTGCAATCGGCGAGTCCTCTTTTATCTCATCTGAGATTATTATATACCCGGCATATTTGCCATTGACTACAATGTGGGCTACTGTTCCCTTAACATGGCATGTGTCGTGCTCGATGTTGAATTTATGAAGAAGTCTGTCATTGCCAACCATTACCTCAGTGTCATCTATCCTCGCTCTGACCCCATGTCCAGCTATCTCCTCATGTTCCTTAATTTGAGTCTCGTCGATTTCTCTTCCATAGGCCTCCTTTATTGCCTTGGCTATTGGGTGGTTAGAGTGAGCCTCTGCTAATGCCGCGAATCTTAAGATTTCATCCTCACTGAAGCCGTTTCTCGTTTCTATCTTTGTAACCTTGAAAACACCCTTGGTTAGGGTTCCAGTTTTGTCAAAAGCAACTACTGTAGCTCTGCTAAGCGCATCAAGGAAGTTTGACCCTTTAACAAGGATTCCTTCTTTGGCAGCTCTTCCAATTCCCCCAAAGTACCCTAAGGGAATCGAAAGCACAAGGGCGCAGGGGCATGAAATAACTAGCAGAACCAAAGCCCTATAAACCCACTTTGAAAAGGGCTCTCCAAATGCTAGTGGTGGAATCACTGCTACTAATGTTGCTAGAGCTACCACACTTGGTGTATAACGGCGAGCGAATTTTGTAATAAACCTCTCTGTCTTAGCTTTTCTAGCACTCGCATTTTCCACGAGCTCAAGAATCCTTGTAATCGTTGATTCTCTGAGCTCTTTTGTCACCTTTACTTTTAGGAGACCACTCAGGTTAAGCATGCCTGAGAGGATCTCATCACCTTCTCTAACAGTTTTTGGAACGCTCTCTCCAGTCAGGGCGGATGTGTCAACGTTTGAAGTTCCCTGGATAATGATACCATCAACTGGAACTCTCTCACCCGGCTTGATTAGAATTATGTCCCCAACTTTGAGTTTTTCAGGCTTTATTTGAACAACTTTATCCCCTACAAGGAGGTTAGCGTACTCGGCCTTCAGGGCAAGGAGGGACTTAATCGAACGCCTCGATCTATTTACCGCCAGATCTTGGAAGAATTCTCCAACGACATAGAACAGCATGACACCAACAGCTTCAGGGTATTCCCTAATAGCAAAAGCTCCCAGCGTAGCTATCGCAATAAGGAAGTTCTCATCAAATACATTACCGCGTATTGAGTTGATCACAGCGTTCCTGAGTACTTTCCATCCGACAAGAAGATAACTCATTGTAAAGATCCCTAACACGAAGGCATTGTCCATGTCGTAGTAGTATCTCAAGACGATTCCAATAACAAACAACATGAGCGAGGGTGTTATGAAGTAGAGCGCCTTCTTAGGGTCTTCGTCTTCATCATGATGGTGCTCGTGGCCATGCTCGTGCTCTTCAGCGTCTATTACCTTCACGTCTGGTTCGACTTTCTTGATTATTCTCTTTGCCTTCTCTATATCCCCCTCTATTACGGCCTCTTTTGTAGCAAAGTTGACCAGAGCAAACTCAAAGCCTTCTTTTTTCAGTGCTTCCTCTATTTCGTAAGCACAGCTTGCGCAATCAAGGCCTTCCAATTTGAGCTTTTTAGGCATACCTCACTCCCTCACATGTTTCAATGCAATTTTCAAGACATCTTTGATGTGCTTATCATCCAACCTGTAGAAAACGTTCTTCCCATCTTTTCTGTAAGCGACGATTTTCCTGTCCTTTAGGATCCTCAACTGATGTGAAATGGCAGACACTGAGAGACCGGTAATATTTGAGAGGTCACATGTGCACAATTCTTCTTCTAGAAGCGCAAAAAGTATCTTTAACCTAGTTGGGTTCCCCAAAGCATCAAAGAAGTCTGCAATGTCTAAAATCAATTCCTCCTCTGGTAACTTCTTTTCAACCTCTAGTATCTTATCCATATGTTCCTCATATACTTTGCATATTTCTGTCATTTCATCACCTCCATATTTGAACAATTGTGCAAATATTTATAAACTTTGTCCCTCATTTACTATCACTAACGCTAAAACAATAAAGCTAAAACTATAAAACAACGAATTTAGAAATTCTACTATAAGTTCACAGAAATGGCACAATTCTGTTCGCTCAAAGAAACTCCTAGAAACTCAATGAAACCTTTAAATTCCACCGTTTCCCTAAAATATAAAGACCTCCCACGTATAATTGAGGTGAGAAAACATGATCTCAAAAAAAGTGATTGGTACTTCAATCTTTGCTCTCTTATTGCTCGGAAGCATAGGGCTGGCAAGCAACGTGACGATGTCAAATGAGACAGCCTCTATTGACAATGAAACAACAGTAATGGGCAATGTAACTGTAGATATTACGCTCAATGTGAGCCTGGCAGAGCAAGCTTATGGTCTGTTGCTTATTATCGAGAAGCTCTCGAACTATGTTACTGTTATGATTAACGCTACCCTTAATGTAGACAACGAAATTCTTCGGGAGTTTAATGAAACGGAGGCTCTCAGAGAAGCCGCATGGGGGGCTTACAATAGCTCAAACTACCAACTTGCAATAGAGCTTGCAATGGAAGCCATGGAGGGGTATAGAGATATAATTAAAGAACTAATGCCAGAAGAAGAGACAACTAAAAACGAAACTGAAGAGTACGAAGAGCTTATAATCGAAGCTCAACAAGAACTTAGAAGGGCACAAGAGTACCTCTCCTATGTAGGGGAGATCCTAAATGAGGCATCGCAGTTGGGAATAGATGTCTCACTTTTCCTTGAATTATATAACCAAACAGCAGAAGCTTACGAAAAAGTTGAGATTGACATAACCAACGGAAATCTTACCGCACTCAATGAAGACCTCAAGCTTGCTGAAGACCTCAGAGAAAAGCTGAGTGAAGCAATTGAAGAAGATTTAATCCCACAAATGCTCTCAATGAAAGCCGATGAAATCTCAATAGTATTTGTCTCCAAGCTGAACGTGCAACTAAACAAAACGATTGAACTCATGAACATGATTGAAAACCTGACTCAAATTTCCAATGTTACCTATCCTCCAGGGTATGAAGAAGAAATTAGGGATATCCTGAAAGATTACCAAGAAGAACTCAAGGGCATTGTGGAAGAGGTCAACAACCTCATAAAAGAAGGAGAATATGACGAAGCCCTAGAGCTAATAAAAGAAATCAATGAAGAGCTCAGGGACATTGTAAAAGAAATCAAAGAGGTTCGGGAAGAATTTTACGAGGAGTACTTGAAGGAATACTGCGAGGAATATAGAGAACAGGGCGAGAAAGAGCATTATGAGAAGTACTGTGAGCGAGGAGAATGGGAGAGTGAAAAAGAAGATCATAAAGAGTATGAGGAAAATGACGAGTACAAAAAGGAGTATGAATGGGAAGAAGAGAAAGATAAAAACCATGGAGGAAACTACACGGAAAAATGGGAAGAAGATCATGAAGAAGAGAAAGAAGAACATGAAGAGAACTATACAGAAAATTGGAGAGAAAATTGGGAGGAATATAACTTCCCAAAAAATGATGAATCCAACGAGCCTGAAAAAGAGGAAGAGGACAATTAATAACATATGGAGGGATTTCAAGTGAACAGGAAGCTTGTAGTCAGCATACTCTTGCTTTTTGTTTTTTCACCCCTTACTTTAGCCCAATATACAGTAGAGAACATAGAACTTGCCGTGTATGAAGACGGGTATGTAAAAGTTACCCAAATAATAACTCCCGATGAATATACTGTGGTGGTAGACGTTCCCCTAATAGGAGGAAACGCTAAGGGCCTAATGGTTAGAGACGAAAATAATGAACCCCTCTTGTATAAGTTAAATAACTCTATCTTATCCATTTATTTTGAGAATGTTACTAATATCTTAGTTACTTACTACACTCCTGATTTGACATCTAAAGATGGTCCGCTTTGGAGTATTAATTTGACTTCTGAGGTCCCAGTAACGATTGATTTCCCTGAAAATGCCGTGATAGTCGGGTTAAATTCAGTTCCCCTTAAAATCGACAAGAACAAACTTGTAATGCCTCCCGGAAACATCAGCGTTTCATACGTAATCGAAAGAAATCCTTCCTCTGCTACTTTAGGAACAGAAGTCGAAAGCAATCCCCCAAGTCCACCCCAACAAGGAGTACAGCAAGAAACAAACACAAAATGGCTCTTTTATGCAATACCGATCTTAGCAATACTGATCGCTGGAGGGTATTTATTAATCAAGAAGCAGCCGTCAGAAAGTTCTACAAGCAGCTTCTCCCTACCATTAAACAGAGAAGAGTTCCAGAAGAAAATCGAAGAGATGGATCTCTCAAGAGACGAAATGAGAGTTTTGCTGTATCTCTACGACAGGGGAGGCAAAGCGCCTCAGGCAGAGATGAAGAAGATGCTCAACATACCAAAGACGACCGCGTGGAGAATGTTCAAGCGCCTTGAGGAGAGGGGTCTGATCAGGATCTACAAGAAGAGGCGGGAGAACTGGGTGGAGCTCCTTTTTTAATCTCCCTTTTGATTATCTCCTTTTCAGAAGGCTTAAATAATTGCCCCGCGAATATCGTTCCATGTCAGAGATTGTTATCAAACCTGCCGAAGGAACGCCGGAAGAAGCCGAACACTTCGCAGAGCTCATGCGCATCTCAGCTCCGGAGTTTTTTCCAGACCTCCTGGGAAAAAAGTTCAAGAAGTTCTTTGTGAGGGCTTTCCTCGAAAAGGGGAATCTTTTCAGCCATAAACACGTCGTTTTTGCGAAGTTCGGAGGGAGAATAGCCGGAATGCTCCTAAGCTACGACTGGAAGGCGAAGAATGAAGAAAAAGGCAATACTGGCTGGCTCATGATGAAGATCCTCGGCTTCGACTTCCTCAGGCAACTTCCAGCCTTCATAAGCTCCATCTCTGGGAGTGGAAGGCTTGAGAAGGGCGGTTACTACATCAGCAACATAGCGGTCTATCCAGACTTCCGGGGGAGGAAAATAGGAAAGGCTCTGATGCTGAAGGCGGAAGAGCTTGCCAGGGAAAGCAAGGCTAAGAAGCTCGCCCTGGACGTTGAGGTCGACAATGAGGTGGCGATAACGGTTTACAAAAAGCTCGGCTACACCATCGAGAGGGAGCACGAGATTGAGCTTGAAGGCAAAAAATACAGGTTCTACAGAATGGTGAAGCCGTTCTAACCCCGGATAGTTCTTCTGCCTTCAAAAAGCAGTTATTTGTGGATTTCTTCTCTGGAGAGCACGTACACTCCAAGAAGCATGATCATGCCAAAGAAGACCTTCAGTGCCGTGAGACTCTCGCCAAGAGCTAGGAAAGCGAAGAGAGCACCTATGAGTGAGGAGGTCGAGAAAATTGCTCCCGTCCTCATCGCACCGATTTCTCTAAGGGCGAACAGGAACAGTACGAGGGAAAAGCCAATGCTGAACGCACCGACGGTTAAAACGTACGGAAGGCTCTGGAGCGGGATGTAAAAGGGGACTCCAATTAGAGAGGCTAGAGTTAACAGTGCACTTCCTCCAAACAGCCCCTTCAACGAAGTTACCAGAAGTAAATCCTTCTTAACGCTCAGGAGCTTGCTCAAATTGTTGTCTATTGCCCATGAAAGACCTGCCAAGATTATTAAAATGTTCCCGACAATGCCCTTGCTCAGCTCTACTTCCCTAAAGTTTTCTGTCGAGATTACAACGGCTCCAATTAAGATTAAGAGAATTCCGATAATGCTTCTTCTTGAGGCTCTTTCCTTAAAGACTATAAGAGCTATTAAAACAGTAAACAGCGTCTCGGTGTTGAGTAAAAGGGACGCATTAACAGCTGTTGTCCTATTCAAGCCAAACATGAACGAAAGAGGGGCTAAGAAAGATCCAAAAAGTACTATAAAGGCTAATATTAAAATGTCTCGCTTTGAGAAGAATTCTTGAGTTTTGACCCTGAATTCAAGCCTCTCAAGGATTTTGCCCCTGAGCGGCGTAAAGCGAAGGAGCATTAAAACTATCCCCGCCGTTAGATAGATACTTCCCGCTATTATCATTGGATGAACATTTCTAAGGGCGATTTTATTCAGCGTTGAACTTATTCCAAAGAGCAGAGCAGCTAAAACTGCACTCACATAGCCATAGTGATGCGTCATGATGACAAATACAAAAGGGGAGGTTATAAACGTATTTCACACAAAACGAAAAGAGATAGCACGGAATAGCATTGTTCGAACAGCTGTGCCCATACTCTGTTCTAAGAGGTAAAGAGCGGACTTTCATCATTCAATCACCACGCTAATATTAAGAAGGAAGATAGAATAATTCACACTTATCAAGCTAGATATCAAATTGAAGGGGATAAACAGCAATATTGGGCTGAACAGCAGTGCAAAGCAATTATTAGGATACGTGTTGAACGTTAATTGAGTTTAGGTATTTCGCAACCTACGTAATATGTCGTTTGGGTGAGAATAGCTGAATGGATGTGTAAGCGCCAATGCTTACTAGATTTTGAGGGCTTATCTGAGGAAGTATCGTGGTGTCAGTTTCAGGTAGTTACAGGGTTATTTTGGACTTTCTGGCGTTAATTCTGAATAATAGGTGGGGGTTCTCAGAATTAACACCAGCCAAAATATCTAGATGAGCGAAAAGCTTATTACTCTAAATTGAGGTTATATTAATGAGGTGGTTTATGCATGGAGAGTACTGTAAAAATGGTACCTCAAGAACAAATTCAAGACTTCAAAGCTCAGAACCTTTTTATACCAAGGATTTTGAAAGAAAAACCCCCACGTCCTATCACAATGTCTAAAACCGGTCCATGTCCCCCCAAAGATCCGTACTTTTAGTTTTTATTTTTTCCACTTTTAAAACAGGTGATGTTATAATGAGATTGGCTTTAATTAAGCTTCCTATGGGAGCTCATCTTAGTTCTCATCCACCTTTAGGAATAACATATTTAGCATCTTATATTATTCAGCATAATATTATAGAACCATCAGATATATGTCTTTGTGACTTGGATTTAGTTCTACGCAATGCCTATTTTGATGGATTGGATATTTTGCATCTTTCCAAAGGAGAACTGCTCAAGTTACTTGCTGACACGATCGCAGGATTAAATTGTGAGATAATCGGATTTACAGTATATAACCATAATGTTAGATTATTGTCTGATATAGTAAAAGAAATACGAGATAAAATCCCAGATTCAATAATAATTATTGGAGGTCCCTTCCCCACACTCTTTCCTAAAATGGCCCTCAAGTATACTGGAGCAGATTATGCCGTTATTGGGGAGGGTGAACAGACACTATATGAACTTCTTAACTATCTAGCAACTGGCAAACCAAAACTAAACCGAATCAGAGGAATTGCATATGTGGATAAAGAGGGAAATATTAAACTCAATCCTAGGAGAGAACTTATTAGTAACTTAGACAAGATTCCGTTTCCAGCATTTGACCTGCTTCCTCTTGATGAGTATTGGGAATTCGATTACTTTCCTTCACTTCCACTGATAACTTCAAGAGGGTGTCCCTATCAATGCACTTTTTGTTCAGAACGCATAATTTGGGGCAAAACTGTCAGATTCAGAAGTATAAAAAATGTAATAGATGAAATAGAGAGAGATATATACGATTTTGGTGTAAGGGAAATATTGTTTTATGACAGCACCTTTACCCTTAATAGAGATCGTACTATAAATCTTCTTAAGGAGATAATTAATAGACGTCTTAATGATGAGGTTAGGTTCTTTGCTCAAACTCGTATAGACTGTATTGACAAAAAACTTCTTGAATTGATGAAACAGGGAGGTTTTGCCATGATTACATTTGGGGTTGAGACGGTAATAAAGTCAAGCATTGTAGAAGCTAACAAAGGGTATCCTCACTATATAGACGTTATTAATCATATTAAGGAACTAGTTAAACATGCCATTAAACTTGGGTTATATGTCAATGTGAATTTCATTATAGGATTCCCCTCAGAAACAAAAGACGAATTGCTCAAAGAACTTCAGTTGATTAAAGAATTACGACAATATGGGGCAATTCCCCGAGTTCATTTATTAAATCCTGAAGGAGAGCTACTTAATAAATACAAAGATGAATTAATTTCTAATCCAACTTATTATCGGGAGTTTTCCTCCCCATTAGAAGGAATCTCCGAACCAATTCCAGAAATTGATTCAGACTATTTCATTATACCTCCAAAGAATCTTAGCATTGATGAATATGTTAGTCTTTTTGAAGAGGCAATGTTTATAAGCGGTAGCATTGAGCCGGCGGGGATTTATTTATGATGAGGATAAAGATTGTTGATCCATTAACTTACTTTTCTACAGAAAAACTAAAAGAAAAAATCATTGAGCATTATTATCCTCCAAATTTCCCATTTTTCTTTACTTATCATTCTCTTCAGACACTTTTTGCGTACATTGTAAAAAAAGAAAATATTCTTGGAGAGATAGCAATGGTCAAAATTGGAAGGATCTTACATGTTGAACGTATTCTGTTGGATGAAGGAGAAAATGAGTTGGAATCAATTCTTTCTTTGATAAATACTTTTGCTACAAATTACCTAAAAGCACAAGAGGTTAGATACTATGTTTTAAAAGAAGTCAGTGGTGACATCTTCTTTCCTGGATCTAATACAGTTATAGGATCTCTTATTCCTACTAAGTACTACCCTCTCTTTAAGAAAAAGCAATTTTTGGAAATAGATTGCAGAATTGGATATCAGATAAAATCACTAAAAGACGTGGCAGATGTCGATACCTCTGACATCAATTTAAGTATAGGTATGGAGCCAAAACGTTACTACGAATTTCATGGAATACCAAATTATCCGGTAAATTTTATTCATGAAATATATGGGAAATTATTATCTCCCAACTTTTTTGTATTAAAAGCAGCTTTTAAAAATAGGGACATTGCTCTCTTTCATTGGTATCCAAATTACTATAGATTACTAAAAGACAATCCCATGATATTGTTTAGTGATATGAACGAAAATCAAATATCAGAAATTATACAGCGACTAAAGGAGGCAAAGATATTCAAAATCTTGTTTCATCCTAATATACTCGGCAAAATTGATTTAAGAATTGTCTTGGCCACTATAAAAGCTGTGTTAGATTTCCTTCATGAACAATTTGGTATAAAGCATATTCAAATTGGCAATTTTAATCCTTTTACTGAATCTTATTTAACATCGGCTTTACAAGAATTAGGAATGACCCCTATCTATGAATTTAGGACATTTTCATGGTGCACTGGAGGTGTGTGTGATGGATAAATATTTTGTTCCCAGACCTAGAATTATAATGAAAGAGTATGGTGGATGGTCAACACTGTATGATTTACGAAAGAGAAAGAGCCTGGACATTAACAAGGAGGGGGCTTTACTCCTTAAGCAGATTATAGGAAAGAGAGTAAATGAGGTACTGACTAAATTAGCAAAAGAACTAACACCAATTGAGATGGAATCAATTCAGAAATTCCTTGAAGAACTAATTCATGAAGGATGGCTTAGTATCTCCACACAACCAAGTAAGTTAAAAGTTATTAGGGGACCATTAGAAGCTGTCTATATTGAAGTGCTCAGAATTTGTAATTTGAACTGCAATCATTGTTATCTCCCAGAATGGAAGTCTAAAATGTCCTTTAATGATTTTTCACTAATATTGAATGAAGCATCAGAGTTGGGTGCATATAAAACGAGTATAACAGGAGGAGAGCCATTATTACATCCCGATATCTACAAAATGATCCAATACGCATATGATCTTGAATTTGACGTCAATCTCCAAACTAATGCAACACTTCTCACAAGCCATATAGTACAAAAGCTTACTAAGTACGATGTTTCAATTACAACTAGTTTAGACGGATTAGAGAATGTCCATGATGAGTTTAGAGGTATGAGTGGTGCATTTTCACGCACTTTAAGTGGAATACGTTTGGCCAAAGAGGAAGGATTACCAGTAAGAGTTAACGTCACATTGCACTCAAAGAACATTGATTCAATCCGTAAACTATTGTTGATGCTGAATCGCTTAGAAGTAGATGAAATAAATGTATTCTATCCTATCTTTACGGGGAAGGCCAAGACCATGAATGACATCGTTCCATTTTTGAAAGCTGTAAAAATTTTGTATGAAAATGAAGACTTAATCGGTTACAAGAAATACTATAATATTGCTATGTATAGTGGAAACTGTACTTTTTGTGGTATAGCTGAATGCTTTTTATTTATTACTGCTAGAGGAGACGTAACACTATGTCCTGCATTTTCAGGAGATGAGACATTTTATATAGGAAATATTCATCAACATACCCTATCTGAGTTATGGAACAGTAAAAAAAGAAGGGATCTCTTAGATAGATTGCAGTGCAAATTAATTCAAGAATGTCCCTATTCCAGAGGATGCAAAGGCGGATGTAGATCAAGAGCTTACTATTTCAGTGGTAAAAATCCATCTGCCCCGGATGTTATCTTCTGCAACCTCTGGAGGCTCTTGTTTTCGGAAAATATCAAAGAACCTCAGAGTTGAGAAAAATGTCCGAGATAATAATCAAAATAGAAAATCTTGACCTCATTTACAAGCGTGGCCAAGAGCGCATCAAAGCGTTAGATTCAATTAACTTGACTATCAGCAAAGGTGAAAAAGTTGGCATACTGGGTCCCAACGGGGCGGGGAAGTCATCACTAATAAAAATTTTGGCGGGAATTATTAGGCCTACATCTGGAAATGTAATTTGTTTAGGTTTGAACCCCTTTAAAGACCGTCGTAAATATCTGGAAAAAATTGGAGTTGTTTTTGGGCATAAAGGTTTTTTAATCCCAGATGTACCTGTTATAATGTCTCTTGAACTCGCAGCTGCAGTATATGGTGTGCCTAAAGAAGAATTTAACAAAAAACTCAAAGAATTGACTGAAATTTTAGGAATTGAACGAAGTCTTCTAAAGCGCCCTCCTCGCTTGATGTCCCTTGGTCAAAGAATAAAATTTGAACTAATTTCTTCTCTCCTTCACGAACCCGAACTTCTTATTCTCGATGAAGCCCTAATCGGAATTGATGTTGTGTCAAGACATATTATAAAAAACTATTTGACAAAAATAAACAAGGAACTTGAGACCACAATTTTAATTTCATCCCATATTTTATCTGACGTGGAAGATTTTTGTGATCGAGTCATAATACTGAACAGTGGCAAGTTAGTACTTGACACGAGCATAGAACAGCTGAAAAAGCGGCTTGGACAATTAAAGCAAATTGAAATGCACGTAATTTCCGAAGCTTATGCACCTTACGTAGCGGAGATGCTCAAGAAGGTCTCTTCTGATGTTACAGTGGACGGGACATTTGTAAAGTGCAGATTGCCATCTGAAAAAGTCAATGAAATTTTAACACTCATGTTAATGCCCAACAATCACAAATTGAACATTATAGAGGACATTATCATTAAAGAACCTTCTTTGGAAGACATCATTAAGAAGGTGTCTAACTATGAATAGGCTGTCTTGTGTAATCAACGTCCTCTTAAAATCTGCAGTGGAAAGGGTTAGGCTGTATAAAACCGACTTAGCTCTCTATTTAGTAGCATGGTGTGGATTTACCGCTCTGTTAATGACCTTCTGGACTTCGGTGTTAGCCAATTTTGAGATTGTGACCTTTACACGTGGAGAAGTGCTTGCATTTATAGGGATGTACTATATTGCATGGGGCATCGTTTCTTTTTTCTGGGGTGTACGGGATCTTCATGTTTACATTGTAGATGGCACAATTGACGTTTACCTGACCAAGCCCATAAATCCTGTGTTTTTAGTAATCTTAACAAAAAGCCATGCTGGAGTAGTTTTGGAAATTCTTACTGGAGTGATTCTACTCCTAATATCAATTCCACTATTGCCCAACCCAATAACTACTAAAAACATTTTTTTAAGCATTATTTTCCTCTCAGGAGGCGTAGCTCTTTATGCTTTAATCTACGGGGCTTTGAGTATGTTGGCCTTCTTCGTAGGTAGGATGGAGCACACTATTGAGCTAATTGACTACGCCTATGAATACACGTATTATCCGCTAAATTTTCTACCTAAGGGTCTGAGAAGCATTCTTACTTGGGCATTACCCTTGGCATTCTTAGTCACACTCCCTACTCTCAGTTTACTTGGGAAACTATCGACTAAGAAGCTCATAATATCAATCATCGGGGAGGGTATTCTACTCATCGTGTGGTTTGGGATTTTTGTGGCTGTTTTCAAAAAGGGCTTAGAGAAATACACATCTGCAGGAGGATGAGTGTATGAAGCTCGCAGTGGTGAAAACTCTTGTACAGGTTCATTTTGAGAAGCTCAAGACGTATAGGCGGGATTTTTTAATAGGGTTTGTTTCTGCTCCCATACAATTTCTCTTTCTTGTAGCTTTTTGGAGCTATGTCTATAGAACCTTCTCTCAAAAAACAGATATACCTACACTTAACGTAACGATTGCTTATTATGCTCTTCTCCTTATCTATGATAATGCAATCTCAGCATTAAATATCTCTGGAAAGCTCTCTAGAGATATATTTACGGGCAGAATTGATGTACTTCTCTCTAAGCCAATTTCTCCCCTGCTTAATTATGCCATTGAAGGTTATGTAAGATACCTTGTTTTTATACCGGTCTACCTCATTGTTTACTTTCCTATTGCGATAAAACTTGGTTTAAAATTTGACACTGAACATATTCTGGTAGCTTTCTTAGTTTTGTTGGCCTCCTCTACTATCAAGTTTTTAATAAGCTCTCTACTCGGCTTAGCTTCTGTATGGACTGGTAAAATAGTAGGTATAACAAGAATATATCAATTTGTTGAGTTAATACTCTCTGGAGGATTTGTTCCCTTATACCTTTATCCTGAGCCACTAAAAAGTATTGCAACATTCCTTCCTTTTTATTACCTCGCATACGTGCCAGTAGTGATTTGGATAGCTCCTGAGCTTGTTGCTCCTTCAACTTTTGTACTGTTGACTGTGTGGATTGTAGTATTGCTCTTCTTGGTGCATGTTATAACTCATCGTGCTTTATCCTCATATCAGTCTTCGTATGGATGATTTTTGGTATTTCGCATTGGCTCATCCACCTATTGTGACTGAAAGGTTTTAGAGTTTTCTTCCTGAGGGCTTATCATGGCAAGTGCCCCCAAACTCCTATATATCATGAGATTCTAATTCTTTTGGTGTTGTTTGGGTGAGAATAGCTGAATGGATGTGTAAGCGCCAATGCTTACTAAAGAAACCAACACTCCCAACCTGACTACGTTATTAAGGAAGAATAACCTGTCAATCACATTAAAAATTAACCCCGGGAGGATTAATGTTAAGATGGTTGAAATTAAGGCTGAGTAGTAAGAGTTAAACTCTTTCTTAAACCCCCAGAAGACGATTAACAAAAAACTAAAGGATATGAAGTAATCAACCATCATAATATCGCCGTCCAATAAGTCCATGTTATCTTAATGTCAATCCGAGTATTAACTCTCCCAGCATAAGTTATTGTGACATGCCCCGAACGGTCATCCGGATTTAAAGAAAAGTAGTCCCAGTCAAAATAAGATTTGTCAAATGCATCATATGCTTGAATTTTTATGGAATGAAATGTCATAGGAAGTGGTAGAGGTACATCAGAAATTTCGACGGGAATAGTTTTGGGACCATCCCACTCAAGATATAATGGGCATGCATACTCTGAGCAGTGTATAAGATCAAGCTTGGCATAAGCATAGAATTTGCCATCCTCAGCCGTTCCAGAGGCTGTGTAAATGTGTCCGGCATCACCTACTTGAAGGTGCAAGGTTATGGTGATGTCTTTGAAATATACTACCTGTTCTGGGCTTATTTCCTTTTGGTTAGTAGGTTCTGCTACTGTCATTTGGGCAGTCCCCACCAAACCTAACACTAACAACCCCAACAGTAAACCTAAGAGTTTTCTCCTCATTGAGGAGTCTCCTTACGAAGTTCTTGTGTTATAGTATAATGTTTTCAAATATTATAAATTTTTCGCTCCAAGTTTTAAATACTGTCATGATAAGCAGTTAAGGTTAAGTTTTTGGCAGTAGAAAAAGAAAGGAAAGAGAAGAACTAAAACCATATACTAGGTGGTTTCAGCATTAACTAGCTGCAGTGTTCTCGTACGTGAAAATATTAAAAGATCTTTTTTTACTAATAACATTGGGGAGAAGTGTTAATGGCTAATTACGCAATAAAGGCTCACCGCTTAACTAAACGCTATGACTCAACATTAGCACTCGACTCTTTAAGCTTTAGCGTAGGGCAAAATAGGATAATTGGACTAATAGGACCAAATGGGGCTGGAAAGACGACTTTAATAAAAATTTTAACTACTCAGCTCAAGCCTACATCAGGGAAAGCCTACGTTCTGGGCCATGAAGTGGGAAAGGGGAGCACTGAAATAAGGAAGAGAATTTCCCTTCTACCTCAGGAGGTCAAAGCCCACTTCTACACCCTCACGCCTTTTGAGTATATCTACCACTACCTTAGAATGCGCGGGCTGAAGAGGCAAGAGGCAAAAGAAAAAGCCCGTGAAGCTATAAGAGAATTCAACATAAGCTATGCCGACAAGCCAATGGTAGAGCTCTCGGGCGGGATGGTTAGAAAAGCGCTGGTTGCTATGGTCCTTTCCTTCGACGCTGAGCTGTACTTCTTGGACGAGCCTACAGTCGGCTTAGACCCCTCGGCGAGGTTCGAACTCTGGCAGATTTTAAGAGAGAAAACCAAAAGTTCAACGATTTTTCTGACCAGTCATTATATAGATGAGGTCTCAAAGGTCTGCGACGAGGTAATTCTGCTTGACAAGCGGATACTGCTCCAGGGGGAGCCCGAGGATATCGTAAAGCACTACTTGCCGCGCTTTAGGAAGAAAGTTGTGCTGTTTGAGTACGCGGACGTAGGAGAATATGCTGTCAAAAAAGCAGGGAAATACACTTTTGTTTATCCGGAAAGCGAAAGCGAGCTTGAAGAACTCACAGAATCGCTCATCTCCAGAGGAGTGCCCTTCAAAATTGAAGAACTTACAATTGAAGACCTGTTCCTGCTGGGGTGGTCTGATGATTAGCGTAATCGAGTACTACGCCAAGGCCCTCACGAAGAGCAGGGCTTCCCTTATAAGCTTCGCCGTTAGACCGCTCTCCTTCATATTCCTCCTGACCGTCGTGAGCGGTGGAAAGCTTTTCCCGACGGCACTCATTGGTGGAATGATCAGCTTTGTTGCCGGCGTCGGGATAGCCGACCTAGCCATAGAGATAGCGGGAATGAAAACGCGCTCAAAGTTTTATGATATACTCTCAACCCTTCCGGTGCATCCGCTGAAGCTCGGCCTTGGAATTTCAGTAGGGATGAGCATTCCCGCGTTGCCTTACTTGGTCATTCTCATCGTTACTTTAACCTACGTGAGGGGACTTTCTCTCCTGAGAATAGCCCAAATAATTCTTCTCTTAGCGTTTTTATGGCTTTGGAGTGTTTTCGTTGGACTCTACATAAGTGTGAAGCTCAAGGAGCCGATAATTATAATGAGAGTTTCGAACATCACTCTAACAGCTTTAACGGTCTTCGTCCTAGTTTACTATCCCATGAAGTTCCTCCAAACTTTCCCCACAAAATTATTCTCTTTTTACCGACGACAAGCTGTGCATACCTAATTCACTCACTTTATGAGCCATTAAGTGAGTGGAAAATCGCTTTAACGAGCTTAGCATTTTGGCCTTTAGGGATCGAGTTTTCAAAGAAGAATGGATGCTAGAGGGCACAACACGGCATTTTTGATATGTCTCCTTTGAAGGAAAGTGCGGCAAGCTTTATTACCTCGCTCATCGTTGGGAAGACGTGAAGCGTGTCTATAACCTCATCCACGGTCATTCTGTTTCTAATTACCATAGCCGCCTCGTGGATCATCTCAGCAGCGTTGTAAGCTAAGATGTGAACTCCAAGGATCTCCTTCGTTTTTGCATCAACGACCATTTTTATCAGGCCCTTTTCTTCACCCAGGATCAATGCCTTTGGGACGTTCGAGATCTCTACCGTTCTGCATGAGCATCTTGTAATCCTTTGAGCTTCTCCATCAGTCAATCCAACGCTTGCAAGCTGTGGATCAGTGAATACAACCTCTGGAACAACTCTATAGTCAATTTTAATATTCTTGCCCTCTAACGCGTTTGTTGCTGCAGTAAACCCCTCCTTAGCGGCAACCGTTTCCAACATAGGTTCGCCTACCACATCTCCAGCTGCGTAAATGTTTTTGCCTGCTTTCAGCGTTTCATCCACAATCACAAAGCCCTTTTCGTTGGTTTTCACATTAGTGTTCTCAAGGCCCAAACCGTGAGTATTTGGACTCCTCCCAGTCGCGAAGAAAACGTACTGTCCTTCAAACACCTTCTCTTTTCCCTTCACTTCAGCATGGACTCTAACTCCCTCTCCAGCTCTTTCAAGGCGTCTTATCTTCACGGAAGTGTTTATATTGACCCCCTCCTCCCCTAGAATGTCCTCAAGCTCTATTGCCAGTTCAGGCTCAGCTGTGGGCATTATCCTTATGCTTCTCTGCAGAAGAGTTACCTCTCTCCCGGCCCTCGCAAAGATCTGGGCGAATTCTAAGGCTTGGGCTCTCCCACCGATGATTACAACTGAGTCAGGAGCCTTTTCAATTTCAAGTGCCTCAATATGGGTCAGAATTCTGTCCTTAACGTCTTCAACACCGTCTATAGTTAAAATTCTTGGCTTTGCACCCGTTGCTATGAGAGCTTTCTTAAATTTAATCTCCCTACCATCTACTACAATTCTATGATTCGACTTAAACCTTCCTGAACCGTTGATATAGTCAACGTGCTCTAGACTCTCCAGAACTTTCTCATACTTCTCTCTCCTTAGCTTTTTTACGAGTTCATCCTTTCCGTCCAGCAGTTTTCTAAAGTCAAACTCCTTAAGGGTGAAGCCTAAGCCGGAGTAATGATTCACTAACGCCCTTTTCTTAAGTTCTAGGGCGGTTAGGAGATACTTAGTAGGAACACAGCCAACGTTTACACACGTCCCTCCAATCGGGCCTCGGTTGACCATGAGAGTCTTTACATCAAGCTCATCCGCTTTTAAAGCCGCAGCAAAGCCCGCCGCTCCGCCTCCAATAATAACAAAATCGTATTCGTTCATCATGTTGTACCTCCACTAACAAAAAATCTGATTCTAGTGCACCAAAAGACTAAGGGAGAAAAAGATCAGTGGCAGCATCCATGTCTTCCGTGGCCATGTTCGTGGGAATGCTTTCCATGTTCGTGTTCCATCTCTTCCCCTTTAATGTATTCTTCCGGGTTAGCTTCAAATTCAGCCTTGCATTCAGGGGAGCAGAAGTAGTAAACTTTGCCATTATATACTGCTTTAAGTTCAGTTCCTTCACTAACTTCCATTCTACATACCGGATCAATGGGCATTTACTCCACCTCAACTTCGTAGCCGTATCGCTCTATTGCCCTTACAATGTCTTCAAGCCTTGTCTTTTCAGGATCGAACTCAACAACGGCAGTCTTCTTCTCAAGGCTGACCTCTCCCTTAGCTCCAACACTCTCAATTGCCTTGCTTATCCTCATAACGCAGTGCTGGCAGCTCATATTAGGTATTTTCAATATAGCTTTCATCATTTTGCCATCACCAGAATTACCTTAGAATAGAACATTTATTGCCCTTATCTTTTTCAAAGTGGGAAAAGTAATCAAAAAAGTTTTAAAAATTGAAATTACAGGGACTCGATAATTTTGATAACCCTTTCCTCCATGGGCTTCATGAGCTTAACTACTTCTTCCCCTGCTATCTTCCATGCCACACTGGGCAAAGTAACGCCAAGGTAGTTTCCGTCCTCCCTACGGTATCCAAAACCCGTGCATGGCAAAAGGGCTCCTATGTTTGGGTCTATCTTCACAAGCTCTGCCACGAGCTCTTTGTCACATATGAATAGGAGATGATAGTCCGCGACAATGCCGTCCTCTCTTTCCACTATCGCCACAGGAATCCTTTCCCCTATGAGAAGGAAACCTTCCTCTTCAAGCCTCTTCTTGAAGCGCTCCCAGAGAAAGTCCAGGTCTTCCTCGAACTTCCTCACGTAGTAGAACACGCTCACACCTCCAGGAACATCTTCTTGTCGCTCGTCTCGACCATTATGCACTTCTCAAAGCTGTACTCAACTCCGGCTTTTTCCAGGAACTCCCTTATCTCCTCGCTCTCGGCCCCGGGCTGGAACCAGAGTTTTTTGAAGCCGGCTTCAACAGCTTCCTTTGCCACCTGCAGGCCGACCTTCGGCGGCACGACGAAGACTATAACATCAACGTCCCTAGGAATCTCCTTGACGCTCCTATAGCACTTCACACCCTCGATTTCGTCGTACTTCGGGTTAACCGGGAGAACCTCAAACCCCTTGCCCAGCAGGTCTTTGAGGATTATGTTCCCGTATTTGGTCGGGTTTGGAGTTGCCCCAACCAGCGCTATCTTCCTAAACTCCTTCACGTTCATTTCTCTCACCAAGCTTGAATTGCCGTTCACCCTTTTTATACGTTGCTGGGCAAAAATGGATAAAAAGAGTCACCTTACGCTCTTTGACCCTGACTTCTTTGGAGCCGAAGATGGCTCCTTTCTGTAAGCTCTTAGCACTAGGTAGAGGCCAAAGATGAGGTAGCCGAACTGGACTATAACCCTTCCCCACTCCATCTTCACCGAGTAGCCGAAGAGGACTGCGAAGATTGAGCCGATGGCCCCCTTGTGGTGGAATATACTGTCCTTGGGTATGCCGAGGTCGTAGGCTGGCTCTTCGATAAAGCCGAGGTGCGTTCCCTCTTCCTCTGCCCACTCTATGAGCTCGTGCGTCCCATAGCCGGCCAGCCCGGCGGCAACAAAGACGAGCAGTATCGAGCTGTAGTAGAAGAAAGTCCTCAGGTTTATCCTCATCCCAACCCCGTAGATGAGGTAGCTGAGCACCAGAGCACCTACTATGCCGAGCAAGAGGCCAGTGAGAGTTCCCACAAGATCTTGGGTGGCGAAGGGAGTGAGGAACAGCACGGTCTCAAGTCCTTCCCTGAATACCACGATAAACGTAAAGCCTATCAACGCCAGCGGGGAGATGGCTTCGCTCACCTTGCTCTCTATCTCCGCCTTTATGTTCCTTCCCTTGGTCGCCATCCAGTATATCATGCTCGTGAGCACCACAACTGCCAGATACGACGCTATCCCTTCGAAGAGCTCCTTCTCCTCAAGCCCCCCGTAGATTTTCAAGATCGCACCGCCGAGGATCACGCTGGCGAGCACGGAAAGGCCGACCCCAGTCCACACGTCCTTGATCTGCTTTTCCCTTCCGGTACGCTTGAGGTATGCGATTATGATGGCCACGATTATGGCCGCCTCAAGTGCTTCCCTAAACGTGATGAGGAACGCTCCAACATTCATCCTTCCACCTCCAGATTCTTAGGCTAACCTAAAATAAATCGGGTGGCTTATTAATTTTACCTTTGCCAAATTGAAATCTCTGACTCTTGGTTAGGGATTTCCCAGGAGCTTTATTGAACATGATGTTTGTCAAACCTTTGAGGTTTGATTAATGAAGTACAAACAAGTGGTTCTCGTACAAAATATATGTTTTCGAACCCTACTCATCCTTGGCCCTTCAAAAGTGCAGAATTGGGGGAGGTATAATTTCGAAAGTGGAACAGTGCCGCAGATATTGACCCCACGTATAGTCAAAGGCGCAATTTCGTAGAAGGTGCAAAAGTTTAAAGGCTGACTGCTCCCCGCCGTGAAGGACGAGGCTTTCGAAAGAAAAATGTAAAAAGTAAATAAAAGCAAACTGTGCTCACAGGAGCTCTTCAACGAGGGTTATTACGTTGCTCCTCGCCTTTGACTTTAGCTTCTCTAAGTGGTCGCTCAAGGCTTCTCCGATGCCGTGCACGAAAAGCCTCAGAGCCTCTTCTCTGCTTAATCCTCTAGACTGTAAGTAGAAGAGGGCATCCTCATCGAACTGGGCAACGCTTGATGAGTGGGATGCGTTCTCTATCTCTCCAGTATCCACTTCAAGCATCGGCACGCTGACGCCGAGGGAGCCCTCATCCATTATGATGACATGGGAGCTGACCTCACTCGATGAACCTCTGGCCTTCTCGAAAACCTTCGCCACGCCTCTGTGCACGACCCATCCTCCCCTGTAGGAGTAGCCGTTCACCCTCGTCTCGCTTTTGCTTCCTTCTCCATACTGGAGGACGTTGGTGAGGTAGTCAACGGACGAACCTGTTCCCATGGGAATTCCCCTTAGGATAAGCTCACTCCCAGTGCCTTCAAGAGAGTAGTCCTCCCTGTGGTGGCTCATCTTTCCGCCCTTAACTACCGTGAAAGCCCTGACTTTCGATCCATCGCCGAGTGTAGCCCTGAGGAGGTAGTGTGACAGAGCCTTGTGGTTCCCAACGGTCAGGATTTCCGCTTCGGCGTTTTTGAGCCTCAGTTCGACCACAAGGGACTTTGTACCGTTTTCAGAGAGATCGTAGATTATTATGGGTGCATTGGCGTTTTCCACTTCGATGCTGAGGTGGTGGCTTATGAAGGCGTTTTCGGAAAGATGTGAAACTATTACAAGGGGCTCAAGCAGGTTCTTGGTTATCCTAAGCCGGTAAGCTTTTTTGAGGGCATAGAAGTGGAAGCCCAGAATCCTCGACTCCTCCGGTTGGGAAAGACCGAGCGTGCCTTCCGCAAGCTCAACGCCCTCTGGAAGGTCAAACTTTGACTCGCTTCCGGAGAAAATCACATTGGCATTGATTCCCACATCTTCACCCTTCGCTTCGGTCGGGAGCTTGAGGGGCGAGTTTTCTTCAAAGAGATTCCATTTCGTGTAGCTCTTTATTGTAGGGCTGTCACCATACTTCTGGTAGGTGAGCTTTTCAAGGACTTCCAGGGTTATTTTCGGCATATTAAAGTGCCCGCTGGGGAATCCAGAAGGATGCATCAGCCAACACCTCCAATCTCGCTGAATTCGAGCTCTATGACTTTCTTGAGAACCTCCACATACTCGAACGGCAACCCCTCAAGAATCTCGCTGATAAAACCGAGTACTATGAGGCTCTTGGCTTCTTCCTCTTTTATACCTCTTGAGTTGAGGTAAAAGAGCTTGTCCTCGCTGAGCCTTCCGGTTGTTGCCTCGTGGATTATGCTTGCTGAAGGCTCGTCGTTCTGGTTGTGCGGGTAGGTATAAGCCTTGCTCTTCTCGTCGAGGATGAGAGAATCACATGAGACTGTGGCGGTCGAGTTCTTTGCACCTTTTGCTATCCTCACGAGACCGCGGTAGATGTTTATTCCACCATTGGCGCTTATGCTCTTGGAGACTATCTTCGAACTGGTGTTTGGAGCGAGGTGCCAGGTTTTAGCCCCAGTGTCCTTGAGGTAAGGCCCGTTGCTGAGCGAGACCACGTATTGGGCTGTCCTCGCACCTTCACCCTTGAGGACGCTCGATGGGTAAGTGTAGGTTATGTGACTCCCTATGCTTCCTTCAATCCACTCCACGTAGGCGTTTTCTTCGATTATGGCGCGCTTGTTGTTGAAGTTGATGACGTTCCTGCTCCAGTTCTGTATCGTGGTGAACTTGACAGTTGCTCCCTTGTGGGCATAGATTTCCACCATACCGTCGTGGAAGGAGAATCCCTTGTACATTGGGGCGCTACAGCCCTCTATGAAGTGAACGTAGCTTCCCTCGTCAGCTATAAGGAGGGTGTGCTCAAACTGCCCCTCAAGGGCAGACCCTATAACAAAGAACGCTTCTATCGGGAAGGGAACTCTAACGCCTTTTGGAATGTAGACGAAGGCCCCACCGCTCCAGAGCGCGTGGTGGAGAGCTGAGAACTTGTGCTCTCCCGGCGGGAAGACTTTTCCGAAATACCTCTTGACCAGGTCGGGGTACCTCTTTACGGCCTCCTCCATTGGGAGCATGATAATGCCCTTCTTTTCGAACTCCTCTTTGAGCTGGGAGTAGACGCTCTCACTGTCAAAAACAGCTGTAAGGCCAGAGAGAAACTTCTTCTCTATCTCCGGGATGTTGAGCCTCTCGAATGTTCTTCTAATGTTTTCGGGCAGATCGTCCCAGTCCTTTACTTCTCTCTCAAGCTCCGGCTTGGAGTAGAGGGAGAAACTCTCAAGGTCAAGCTCTTCTATTCCCACTACCCATTTTGGCATGGGGAGCTTTTCAAAAAGCTCCAGAGCTTTTAGCCTGTGCCTAAGCATCCACTCCGGCTCGTTCTTTATTCTCGAGAGCTCCTCTACAGTTTCTCGGCTTATCTTCCCTTTAAGTTCGATTTCCTTGGGATATGGGACGGCGGTGCCGAGTATTTCTTCGAGGGAACCGGCCTTTAATATTTCTTCAAGCTTGGAGTGCTCGCTCATAACTCCTCCACCGCCGCAAAACCCTTCTCCTCTATCATTTTTACCAGCTCAACTCCATCTGATGCCACTATCTTTCCTTCCTTGATAACGTGGACTCTGTTTGGCTTAAGGTGTTCGAGGATTCTTCCGTAGTGAGTTATCAGCAGAACGGACGTGCCCTCTTCATGGAGCTTGTTTATGACACTCGCTATCATCTTCAGGGAATCAACGTCAACTCCGCTGTCTGGCTCATCCAGGATGAGGAGCTTCGGCTTCACAAGATAAGCCTGGAGCATCTCGAGCTTTTTCCTCTCTCCACCAGAGAATCCAACGTTTAAAAACCTCGCGAGCATTGATTCGTCAAGCCCAAGCTCTTGAACGGCATTAAAGATGAGCTCGTAAGCCTGTATCTCGTCCAGGCCCTTGAGGTTTTTCAAAACCCTCTGAAGAAACTGAATTACCTTGACGCCTTCCACTTCTATCGGGTGCTGAAAGCTTAGAAAAATTCCTCTTTTAGCTCTTTCTTCGGGAGGCAGATTGGTTATATCTTCTCCCTCGAAGAGTATTCTTCCGTCTATAACCTGATATCTAGGATGGCCCGCTATGGTTAGAGCAAGGGTGGATTTTCCGCTCCCGTTTGGTCCCATCACGACATGAAGTTCTCCCTTATCAACGGTGAGAGAAATGCCCTTTAGGATTTCTTTGTCTTCCACTTTGACCCTTAAGTTATCCACTTTCAACATGACCATCACCGTCCATTATCGGTACATTTTTGGGTAAGGAAAAATGCTTTTAAAAGTTTTCTACACAGAAGTGAGTAATTTGGGCTTGAAAGAACACCGAATGAAATCTAAACGAATTCCCGGAGATTAGAGAAGATATCTAGAATGAAAGAAAGGAGCAAAAGGAGAACGAAATTACTCCCCGCCCTGCATTAAGATAGTCGGGAGCTTTGGAGCTCTTGCAGCTAATTCTGTATCGAGCATGAATATAATCTGCGGGCTGTCCTTTGCGAACTTTAGCTTATCGAGTATTTTCTTTACGCTTGCCTCTTCCTCAATCTGCTCGTTGATGAACCACTCTAAGAACGCCCTTGTCGGATAGTCCTTCTCCTCTTCTGCGAGTGCGGCAAGCTCGTGAATTGACTTGCTTATGAACTTTTCATGCTCATAAGCTGCTTCAAAAGCGTCTATTGGACTCTCCCACTCCTTTGGGGGCTTTGGAATCTCACTAAGCTCAACTCTTCCATTGCGGTCGTAGATATAGTTGTAGAACCTCAATGCGTGGCCCATTTCTTCCTCGGCTTGGGCCTTCATCCAGTTGGCAAAGCCCTCAAGGTTCAGATCGTCAAAATAGGCTGCCATGGCAAAGTAGAGATAGGCCGAGTACAACTCCTTGTTGAGCTGTTCATTCAGGGCTTTTAACATTTTTTCGCTTAGCATGTTCATCACCAAATTGATTTGGTTTTCCAACTATTTAAGTATTTGGTTCAAATTATTCCTTCTTTTTTCAATTCGTTCCTGATTTTCTCGAATTCCTCTAATTTGCCCTGTGTGACAACTCTTTCAGGTCTGAAGGGGCAGTCACAGTATGGGTATTCAAGGAAGGCATCGTAGGTGCCGATTTTTCTTGCTATGGCAACTATCTCCTCTTTGTCAAATCCCAGAAGGGGTCTGTGAACCGGAAAATCCACGCTCATAGTCTCAAAGTAGAGATTCGTTAGGGTTTGAGAGGCAACCTGACCAAGGGAATCTCCCGTTACTATTCCGAGGGCGCCCTTTTCTTTCGCTATCTCAGCTGCCCTCCTCAGCATGGCAACTTTACAGACCACACATGTCCATTCTCTTCTGTGGAGCTTGTTCAAAGTGACGACGTAGGGTTTGAGAATCTCGAAGTGGTTTTCCACAATGAGCTCTATCGGCTCCGGGGAATAATCATTAAGGATATCCACCACTTTTTCGACAACTTTCTTTGCGTTCTTTCCCTGGTCAAAGTGAACCGCAACTACCTCCGCTCCGCGCTTGAGCATTAAAAAAGCTGCCACCGGTGAGTCTATTCCTCCGCTCAAGAGAACAACAACTTTTCCCTGCGTTCCGACAGGTAACCCGCCAACGCCCCTAATTTTCTCAAAGAAAACGTAAGCCTTCCCATTTATTATTTCAATCCCTATCACGAGCTCGGGATTTTCCAAATCCACCTTCCAGCCAAATTCCTTAACAACAAAAGCACCTAGCTCCTTATTAACCTCCACTGAAGTTTTCAAGAAAGTTTTATCCAGTCGCTGGGTTTCAACCTTGAAGCTCTTTACATTAAACCCTCTAAGGGCCTCCCTGAGATACGCTGGCACTTCATCGTAGTCCATAACCCTTGCTGGGGATACCGAAACGACTCCGGGGACTTTGGCGATTATCTTGGCTGCTTCATCAGGAGCGTCAACCAGAATCCTTCCCCTTATTACCTTAGCTGTCCCTTCTATCCCCTTTCTTCTGAGGACTTTCTCGATGTTTTCAGCCAGTTTCCTCTCAAAATCCCTTCTTTTTCCGCCTTTTATAGCTATCTCGCCGTACCTTACGATTATCACTTCAACCACCCAGGTATCTTGCAAAGATATTCTTTGCCTCTCTTTCCTCTTCAGCTCCCCTTATTACCATTCTCCCGCTTTTGAAGATCAATATTTCATAGTCCTCATCCTCGAACTGAATGAACTGGGGAGTTTTTAGGTATTCAATGCCGAGCTTTTCGAGTTGTTTTCCAAGCTCGTCGAAATTAACATCCATTTTTTCCGGAGGAGTTACCTGAATCGAGCCATCGCAAAGCCTTTCTATTTTAATTTTCTTCTCCAGGAAAGCGAGCTCTTTCCTTACACATGCTGGACAGTCCTCTCTCCTCGGCATCTCAACTTTTTCAAAATCAAGGCTCTTTGTATCGAAGAATATGAGTTCGCTTTTGACCTCTTCTCCCAGCAAAATCTTTGCTGCAATGCCAACAGCTATTGACGCTGCCAAAGGCGGTACATAGCTCATGATTCCAGCTATTGCACAGGTGGGCATGGGCCTTGAGGGCAATTTTGGCATAAAACACCTAAAACATGCAGTTTTACCGGGGATTATTGGCATTATGTTCCCGTATGTGGCTAAAACCCCAACATAAATCCACGGTTTGTTGTTTTTGATTGCGTAATCGTTTATAACTTGTCTCGTGTAGATGTTGTCGGTTCCATCTATTATCAGGTCAGCTTCATCGAGAAGGTTAACTGTTGAGGGGTTCAAATCTTCAAAGTAGCCTTTAACCCCAAACTTTTCCTTTAACGCATCTACCTTCGGCTTCCCGAGATCTTCCTTCGTGTAGACCGTCCTCGGTAGGTCGCTCTCGTCAACGAAATCCCTGTCTATAACGATTATCTCTCCAACACCGAGCTTGTGGAGGAAATAAACTTCCCAACTCCCTAAAGCTCCCGCTCCTACAACCGCCACTTTGCTCTCGCTCAGCTTTCTCTGCCCTTCAATACCTATAATGGGGAAATGTCTCGAAAAGTCCATCATTTCTCTCACCGAAAAAAGTAGGGAAAGCGGTTTATTAATTTAATTGTTTCAAAATTAAAGCTCCTTGAGAAGCTTGTATATCACCGAGAAATCCAGTTCTTCAAGGTCTCTTTCAAAGGCAAGTCTGTAGAGTTCTCTAACTAAGGCATTCAGCGGGGTTGACTTTTTCGCGCTGACAGCAAGCTCGTGGGTGTAGGAGAGGTCTTTTACAAGGTTTCTGACGGAGAAGTGCGTCGAGTAGTCCTCCTTGAGGAGCTTCTCCTTTTTCGCTTTCAGCACCACCGAGTTGCCCGCTCCGCTCTCAAGGACTTCTATCAGCTCCTCTTTTGGAATTCCTGCCTTTTCTCCAAGGGAGATAGCTTCACCCAGAGCCGCCATGAACGCTCCGAGAACGAAGTTGTTTATCAGCTTGAGCTTCGTTGCCTTCCCGGGCTCCTCAAAGTGGAATATCTTCTTACCGAGCAGCCGGAGGTATGGGAGAGCCCTCTCATACGCTCCCTTCTCACCGCTTACAAGGATAGTTAATTGACCATTTCTAGCCGGAATGACACTCCCAATCACCGGGCTTTCGAGGTAAGATGCCCCGGCGTTCCTGTAAAGTTCGTGGAACTCTAGGACTTTTTCAGGGTGATTCGTGGTGGTATCTATTATCACCTTTCCGCTTAAGTTGGACTTCAAAAGCCTCTGGGAGACCTCCCACACAGCGTTGCTGTCGTAGAGCGAGAGGAAAATCACATCTGCCTTCTCGGCAACCTCCTCTGGTGTTCTGGCGACATTCGTGAAACCCTTTGCTTTCTCTATTGTCCTGTTCCAGACGATAAGCTCGTACTCCTCCGAGAGTCTCTCAGCCATTGCCCTTCCAATATGTCCAAGGCCAATCCATCCTATCATACCCAATCACCTAAGAACGAAATTTTCCAGGGATTTTTATAACCATTGCGTCAAATGAATGGGCTTTGAGATGGAAAAAGTAACCACAATAAGTTAGGAAAGAGATTCAAAATGTGGAACGTACCAGGCGTTTTAGCTCTTCTATGAGCTCCCGTATATCTTCGTCAAACGTTTTGTTAATGATGACCTTCTTGAGGAGCGGCTTTTTGCCGTAGAGCTCTTCCATCTGCTCCAAGCACTTCCCAGATCTTCCGGCACAGGTAGTGAAAAACACGACTCTCTTTATTTTGTCTCTGTTCTGAAGCAAGTACGTCCTTATTGCGGGACTCACCTTGCCGTTCCATGTTGGACCACCAAGAATCACTAGGTCGTAGTTAGAGGGGTCTTTTTCAAAGGCAATGTCCGTTGTCTTGCCCATAGTAGCATCATAACCGGCTCTAAGAAACCCAAATATCCCTCTCCGGTTCTTCCTGTCGATTATCTCATCAAGATTAGCATTCAGATCCTCTGCGATTCTCCTTGCCGCTTCTCTGGCATGTCCATCCCTTGAATAAAAAGCAACAAGGACTTTCATTTTCTCACGCTCGGAGGGTTAAGACTTTCCGCCCTGAGCCTTTCTATGCCTCAGGACGTCGGAGAGAAGCTCTCCATTGATGCCAACGTTTTCAGTTTCATTCTCGTGGATAACCACGCTCACGTGGTGGACTCCATAAACCTCTCTGACCACCTCAGTAAGCCTCTTTACAAGCTCTCTTTTGGTATCTTCATCAGCTTTGGGACCCTCAACTATTATTATCGGCATTGAAATCACCGATAATTACTTGGGAGTAGCTACTAAAAAGCTTTTTTGCAGAGGGGGACAACTGCTCCGACAGTACTATATCCTCAAGCATCAAGCTTAAAAGGAAGTGAAGTATCTTTTATACTGTGCGTTGTTGCCGAATAGAACTAACTAAAAGCTGAATTAAGTTTTGCAAAATGATAACCGTTCTCTAAACCGCAACGAAAGGTCCTGCGGAAGATAACCTGAGAAATAAAGCAATAAAATGATTGGAGGGACAAAGGTGAGTGAAAAAGCCACCAAAGGAGTCCAGCTTCTGAGAGGAGATCCTAAAAAAGCCCTTGTAAGGCTTTCGATACCCATGATGATAGGCATGTCCGTCCAGACCATTTACAACCTTGCAGACGGAATATGGGTGTCGGGACTCGGTCCCGAAGCCCTCGCGGCAGTAGGCCTCTTCTTCCCAGTTTTTATGGGAATAATTGCGCTCGCCGCGGGCCTTGGGGTAGGTGCGAGTTCTGCAATAGCGAGAAGGATCGGTGCAAGGGACAAGGAAGGTGCCGACAACGTTGCCACCCACTCCGTCCTTCTCGGCCTGATTGTTGGAATTGTGATAGCCCTCACAACGTTGCCCCTGATTGATGAGATTCTCATGGCAATGGGGGCAAGGGGAAGGACCGTCGAGCTTGCCGTGGAGTATTCCCGCGTTCTCCTTGCGGGGGCAGTGGTTGTTGTCTTCAACAACGTGGGTAACGGCATCCTGAGGGGAGAAGGGGATGCAAACAGGGCAATGTATGCCATGGTTCTCGGTTCCGGCCTCAACATAGTCCTTGACCCGGTTTTCATCTACACCTTTGACTTCGGCGTCGTTGGAGCTGCCTACGCCACAATGGTCTCGATGGTGATAACCTCGCTCTTCATAGCCTACTGGCTCTTCATCAAGAAGGACACTTACGTTGATATCTCCCCGAAAGAGTTCTCCCCAAGCCGGGAAATCCTCAAGGACATACTCCGCGTTGGGATTCCGGCTTCCCTTGCCCAGCTCACGATGTCCATAGCAATGTTCTTCCTCAACAGGATAGCAATTATGGCCGGAGGAGAGAACGGAGTCGCTGTATTTACAAGCGCGTGGCGCGTCACCATGCTCGGGATAGTCCCCATCCTCGGGATGGCTTCGGCAACTACGGCCGTTACCGGGGCGGCTTATGGGGAGAAAAACATCCAGAAGCTTGAAACAGCTTACCTGTATGCCATAAAGCTCGCCTTCATGATAGAGCTCGGCGTGGTGGCTTTCATAATGCTCTTCGCTCCACAGGTTTCATACCTGTTCACATACTCTGAGTCCGCTCTCGTGATAAAGGAGGAGCTAATAAAAGCCCTTAGGACGTTGCCCGTGTTCCTCGTGCTCACGCCCTTTGGTATGATGACTTCAGCGATGTTCCAAGGAATAGGAGAAGGAGAAAAATCCCTGATACTTACGATATTTCGCACGATTATCATGCAGGTCGGGTTTGCATATCTTTTCGCAAGTTACACGAACCTCGGTCTCAGAGGAGTGTGGCTTGGTATCGTGCTCGGGAACATGACCGCGGCATTAGTCGGCTTCACCTGGGGAAGAATTAGAGTAAGGCATTTAAAAGAAACATTTGGTAGCTCATGAATCATTTTATTTTGTTCAAATTATGAAAATTCTCCCTGATTGAATTTTTCACTTTGGAAAAAATAAACCCCATAAAATCTTTATCAAAGTTTGTTATGTGATGCTTATGAAGGCAAAAGTATGTAAATTCTGTGCAGGAGAGAAACTTGAGAATATTGTAAAAGCTCTTACGGAGAGGAGCTTTGAAGTCAGCGTTGAGGAGTGCATCGGGCTCTGTGCAAAGTACACGTGCGGGAACATAAACATCATAGCCGGAGAGAAGGAGATTTCCGTGAAAAGCTTTGAGGAGTTCCTCAAGGCCCTGGAGGGATGAGGGTGGTAAGGGCACTGGTTATAATCTCGGGCGCCGACGAAAGGGCCCTCGTGGGGTTTATGTGGGCAACCAATGCGGTAAGGCACGGGTGGGTCGAGGACGTTGAGGTTGTTCTCTTCGGCCCAATAGAGAAAGCTGTGGCGGAGGGTGATGAGCGCTTTGTTCTGTGGGTTGAACAGCTGAAAGAGCTCGGAAAACTCCCAATAGCGTGCAAAAGGATAGCAGAGCTTGAAGGATTTGAAGTTTCCCTTCAAAAATACGTCAAAGTTGAATATGTGGGAAAGATAATCGCAGAGTACTTGGAGAAAGGATACGTTCCAATGACATTTTAATGAAAAATGCTTCAAGAAAAGCCTTTTAATTATTTTTCCGGATTCTTTTGGTGGGTGAAAATGTGAGAAAACCCATTATGTTCCTGATTGTGTTTGGGACTTTCATAAGCTTAGTGAGTGCGGGTATTGTAGCTTATGGAGATTTGGAGTTTTACAGTGTCTCAAATGAGGCGGAGCTTGAGGCTTTACTTTCAGCTCATGAAGGGGAGTATTTCCTTATCTTCTATCACTCGGAGACCTGTCCCGCCTGTAACTACATGAAAACCAGTGTTTTCCCCACCCAAAAAGCCAAGGAAGTCTTAAAAGGCGTAAATTTGGTATCTATTGACGTGTACAAAGGGAGATCATTAACAAACCTCCAATATCGAGCTTATGGTGAAGTTCTCGTTATTCAACCGGACAATATGGGATATTACACTCCCAGAGAGCCCGGAGAGAGAGTAAACGTTGGAATTCCTGGGACGCCAACGATGGTAATATTCAAGGTGGAAAATGGCGAGAAAGTTCTAAAGGGCGTGGCTATCGGAGCGTTGAACCCTGACGGTTTGGAGTTTTTTGTTAAGAGGGCAATTGGAGACGAACTTAATGCCTTCGCTGGGGAAAACGCATTAACTGAAAACGTTGAAAGTGAAACACATGATAGGGAACCCCAAGATACAAAGCTCAGTCTGGCGGTGCTTCTCCCGATATTCTCGGCTGGAATTCTAAGCGTATTTTCACCCTGTGTCCTTCCCCTTATAGTTGGAACTTTTTCACTTCTCTTTGCGAAGAGAAAGGTTGAAATCGTCATAACGGGTCTCGTGGTATCTTTTTCTTTGCTTGGGGCATTGGCAGGTAGTCTGGGCTCTTACATCGCTCAGATTAGGGGGGCCTTATACCTCCTAGGGGGCATGGGTTTCATTCTGGTCGGGGCGTCGATGATAAGCGATGGCATTAACCAAAAACTTCTCAGATTCATGCCTTCTCCTGCAGATAGAATTTCGTCGAAAAATGGCTACGTTTATGACTTTCTACTGGGCTCCGCACTTGGAGCAACATGGATTGGATGTATAGCACCATACGTTGGGTTTGCCGTTATTACAGCGGCATTAAGTGGAAGCGTCTTAAAGGGAATAGTTGTCATGAGCATCTACGGGCTTGGCATGGGGCTTACCCTCTATTTAATCCTTAGCTCAAAGGATTTAGCCGAGTGGATAAATGGAAAGCTCCTGTCGAACAGACTAAGCTTAACTGTGGAGAAAAAAGCCAAATGGGAGAAGATTTTAGGGATTTTGATAATTATCTTTGGAGTTCTAATGCTCACCGAACTAACTCCCTTCAAGCTCTGGAGTGCGCTATTTGAAAAGTTCGCAAAAATTTAAGGGGGTAGTTGAATGTTCAGATACAGGAGAAAGGTTGAAATGTCCCTGAAAGAGGCTGAAGAAAAGTTAAAGGCAAAGCTTGAGGAAAAGGGCTACAAGGTTGTGCTTGAGTTTACACCAAGTGAAGTCGTTAAGGCAAAGCTCGGTGTTGAGATGGAGCCTTATAGAATCCTCTACGTCTGCAACCCGAAGAAGTTCTACGAGATGACAAAGGTGGAGTACGAAATCGGCTCCTTCGCTCCCTGCCCGGTTCTCCTCTACGAGAAGGACGGGGAGGTCTACATAGCCATAAACACCGCTGAAGATATAGTTGACGTTATCAGGGAGCCCCTTGAGGACGTTAGAAGTGTCATAGACTCTCTTTAGTTTCTTTTCCACAATTTTAATAAGGTTAAGATGCAAAATTTAATGAGGTGATTTTCATGCAAAGAGCTCTCGTGACTCTTACTCCATCTGAAAGCAAACGTTTGATTGCCAAGGCCGTTGTTGCTATGGAGGAAGTCCAAAACGCCCTCAAAAACGGGTACGTTTACATAGCAACCGGAACCACAGCCGCTTACATAGCCGAGGAAATTCTTGGCGAGAAAATTGAGAAGGAAAAATGGACGGTGGGGACGGTAAGTAAGGGGAGAACTTGTGTAACAGCCAAGAATACCTGGCCAAAACACCTTGTTCTCTACAAGGGAAAGCCCTTTGAGGGTGACCCGGTAGAGGCGCTAAAGGAGATGGGACCTGAGGACGTGTATATAAAGGGAGCAAACGCCATTGACGTCAACTGGAACGTGGCTGTTTTTGCAGCTGCCCCGGATGGAGGAACAATAGGGAGAACCTTTGGCTGGACTATAACGAAGGGTGTATTGACCATAACTCCAATAAGCCTCGAGAAGTTCACGCCAACGCCTGTGGAAATTAGTGCAAAAATAACCGGAATACGCTCCTTCGACTGGGGAACGGGATTGTATGCCGCGCTGGTGCCAATACCCCATGCAATCCCCATAACCGAAGTTGAGGCGTATGAAATCCTAGCCAACGTTGATGCAATTCCGATAGCAGCAGGCGGTGCTGGAGGAGCGGAAGGGAGTGTAACGCTCGTCCTTGAAGGAGACGACGAGGACATGGAAAAGGCAAAGGAAATAACAAAAGAAATTAAGGGAGAACCACCCCTAGAACCCTACACAGAGGACTGCTCCATCTGTCCCTTTGCAAAGATCTGTGGAATTGGCACCGGGGCTTTCTGATTTCTAATATTTTGTCACGTTCTCTAATTTTTTACCCAAAATAAACGTGTCCTCCTTTTTCACGGCTCCTTCAGGTATCATGAGCGGAGCATGGACCATTGCAAGAACCATTCCTTCCTTAGCTTCCATTGCCCTATGTGGCACGACAATTGTAGTTATCGGGTCTTCCTCTATCAGAAGTCCAACTCCATGTGTATAGCCAGTTATGTAGTAGTCTCCAAGATTTCTGGATTTGTAGATTTTCTCAATTTCTCTTTCCACTTGAACAAACCTGACACCAGGTTTGGTGTTCTCCACTGAAGTTACATATGCCTCTTCCATGGCGTCCATAGCGTTTTTTGCCCTCTCGCTTATTTTCCCTACTGGAAAAGAACGGGTTATGTTGGCGTAATAGTGGTCCCAGTCCGCACCTATGACCACCGAGACGACGCTTCCTTTCCTGATTCTAACGTCCCTGAACGGCTCCGCATGTGCCCTTGGAGTTGCTGAGACGTAAACTTTTGGCTCCTCACTGCCGTTGAGCATTAGCTCCCTCATTATTTCAGCAGCAACTTTAAGCTCTGTTTTTCCAGGTTTTATCTCCTCCTCTGCCACCATCATCCCTTTTACCGCTATTTTTCCGGCTTTTCTTATGTTCTCCAGCTCCCACTTGTCCTTGATCATCCTAAGTTCCATAGAAAGGCCTCTGACATCAACAATCTCTACATCGGGATTGAGCTTTTTAAAGAGCTCATAGAAGAGTATGTAGGCGTCCCTCTCCACGCTGAACTCCATTCCTACCCTATTGTATCCGTTTCTCTTTATCCAAATAGTTACGTTGGCCATGAGGTCTTCCGTTCTCTGGAACTCCACTACGTTCTCGATCCAGCTCCTCTGTTTGAAGAGTTCAGCTTCTCCTTTGGCAACGATAACCAGAGGCTCACCCTCGGAGGGGATTAGAAGGCTTGGTCTGAGCCATTTAGTCCCGGTAAAGTAGACAAAAGTCGAGAGCGTTCTTATTACTGCCCCATCTATCTCATTTTTCTTTAAAAGCTCTTGAAATCTTTCAATTCTCTTTTCAAAAATTTCCCTCTTCATGCAAAAACCCTCCATTAACAATTGGTGTTTTTAAAATAAAAACTTAGCTAAGCTTGACAACCAAAAACTTCATAAGGTAAATTGCCAGCGTTTCTGACGGCATGGGGAATGCCCTTCGGGATGAGCAACGAGCGCTTTAAAGAAATGATGGCGGAGCTCAAAAAATGGGAAAAAGGATTAGTCAAGTTCCTCTGTCAGAGTTGAACCATCTTCAACTTTTGTCCCCCTGTCCAGCATGTCCCGGAGGTCTTTTTCTGGGTCGCTCGTGAGCCTCAGGTCAAACTTCCTCCTTAGTGTCTCGAAGACGTTTGGAGTAAGGAACTCCGGCGGCTTTGGCCCAAGGTAGATGCCCTTTATTCCGAGGTAGAGGAGCGAGTAGAGTATTGCCACTGCCTTCTGCTCCATCCAGCTGAGGACGATGCTCACCGGTAGGGAGTTAACGTCGGTGCCGAGCTCACTGGCCAAAGCGGCGGCAATCTCAATTATTGAGTAGACGTTGTTGCACTGCCCGAAGTCGAGGAAGCGCGGAATGCCCTCAATGGTTCCGTAGTCCCTCGCGTTGTAGCGGAACTTACCGCAGGCAGCGGAAAGGATGAGTGCATCCTTTGGAATGAGCTCGGTCAGCCTCTCGTAGTAGCCCATGCCCTTGTGGGGCGTGTCGCAGCCCCCAACAACGAAAATGTGCCTTATCTTGCCCTCGTTGATGAGCTCAAGTAGCTTGTCCTTCATCGCGAGGACGTTGGTGTGGTGGAAGCCGGTGAGGAGCTTTCCGCCGTCGTGGGCCTTCATCTTCGGCGTCTCAAGGGCCTTCTCTATTACCGGCTCAAAGTTGTAGTCCCCTATGTGCGGGACTCCCTCCAGGCCCGCTATTCCGGCGGTGAAGATTCTGTCGGCGTAGGCCTTCGTGGGCTGCTGGACACAGTTGCTTGTACCCACTATAACCCCTGGGAACTCGGCGAATTCCTTCTTTTGATAGAGCCAAGACCCGCCCCAGTTGCCGTAGAGGGCCTTGAACTTTTTGAGTTCAGGATAGGCATGAGCGGGGAACATCTCGGCGTGGGTGTAAACCTTTATTTCATCCTCAAGGCCCCTCTCCTCTATCTGCTTCAGGAGCTCGTAGAGAGCCTTGTAGCTGTGACCGGTGACGAGTATACCGTGTCCCTCGGCCGTTCCCGTGGGCACTTCGACAGGCTCAGGCCTTCCAAAGGTCTCAACGTAGGCCTTATCCAAAAGCTTCATGGCCTCTAGGTGAACCCTTCCGTTCTCAAGGACGAGCTGGAGGAAGCGGTTCTTGTCGAAGTTGACGTTGGTCAGTGTCGAGTAGAGCGCCTCAGCTAGGAAGTGTCCTATCTCTGGGCTGTCATATCCTACTTCAAGTGCATGGTAGTAATAGGCAGAGGTGCCCTTTATGCCGTAAAGCAAGGCCTCCTGGAGTGAGTTAAGGTCGGGATCCTTCCCGCATACTCCCCTGACTGTGCACCCCCCGGCCAAACTCATGGAGCACTGGTTGCACAGCATATCAAATTCTTCGGGCACTCTTATCGCCATCTTCATACCTCCCTTTTTATGGCACATGTCATACTTCGATTATCCTTGAAATTTTTTGCATAAAAGCTTTGCGGTTTATTAACCTAAAAAGCCTTAATGACGTATGTCATTACAAGTTCGTGAGCCCCTTGACAGAAAAGTTTAAATATTCCGTATGTCATAAAAGGGTATCATGAAGACGAACGCCTTCGATGCCGTGGCAAAATACGTATACCCTGCCCTCCGCAGGCGGCTGGTGGGGCTGTTGAGGGAGAGGGGACTTAACCAGATTCAGATAGCGGAGCTTTTACATATAACCCAGTCTGCCGTTTCGAGATACTTAGGGATGAACAGGGGCGCCCTCATAGAAGTGGAGAAGTTCCCTGACATTGACGAGAAGCTAAGGGGACTGGCGGATAGAATCATGAAAGAGAAGCCCGATGAGTATTATATCCATGGAGAACTCGTCAAAATTGCCATTGAAATGCTTGGAAAAGGCTATGTTTGCTCCTTCCACTCCAAAGTAGACCCGGAGATAGATCCAAAGCTCTGCAGGATATGTATAGAAACCTTTGGATGATTAAATAAAAAAGGTTGAAGAGAAAGATTTACGATTTCTCGATCATGTCTTCTTTTCTGGCAACAATATAGGTACAGCAGAGGTCTCCGGTAACGTTGTTCATTGTCTCAAACATGTCTATGAGTGGGTTGACTCCCAAAGCGAGGGCGACTATTATCGCTATCTGGCTTGGCTCAAGGCCAAGGGTTCCAAGCACTATGAAGAGGAGCATTAGGCTTCCTCCGGGGACTCCTCCTGCACCTATTGCCGACAGCACAGTGGTTATTATAACTATGGCCAAAGAGCTAACTGTGAGGTCAATGCCAAAGACATCTGCTGCAAAGACTGCCCACATCGGAAGGTGTATACATACTCCATTCATGTTGATTGTTGCACCGACTGGGAGAGAGAATTCTGCGAGCTCCCTCTTTATCTTGAAAGACTCTATTGCGGTTTTAATTGTGACTGGAAGTGTAGCGGCACTGCTCCTGGTGAAGAACGAGGTTATCATAACTTCCTTGGCCCTCTTGAAGAAGTCTATTGGGTTTTCCTTGAGGACGATTGAAAGCAGGATGGAGTAAACGATGAATATCATTATAGCAATTCCTGAAATAACGCCCAAAACGGCCTTTAGGTAAGGTCCAATTATGGTTGGCCCGTAGAGTCCAAAGTTGACAACTGCTAGTGAGAACACACCTATTGGGAAGTACTCCAGAATCCAGGAGACTATCTTGAACATTACCGAGTTTGCGCCGGAAGCGAAGTCAAGTGCCATTTGAATCTGTCTTCTCTCGGTTTCATTTTGGGTGTGGTCAAGGAGAACTCTCGCCGCGAGACCAAACAGGAGGGCAAAGACTATTATCGGAAGGAACTCACCGTTTGCCAATGCCTCAAAGGGGTTTGTGAACATCTTAAGAATTAAATCCGTCAGCCCTGAAGGCGGGGTTATTGAGGGGCCTCCTTCTCCCATAGAGCTCCCAAGTTTTTCAACGTCAACCGCCACACCTTGGCCGGGGTGCACGAACATTGCAATACCGACACCTATCATTGCAGCTATAAATGATGTGAGCATGTACCATAGGAGAACTTTTGCACCAACCCTTCCCAGCTTCTTTGGTGAGAGTCCTGAAGATCCGACTATGAGAGAGAAGAACACTATCGGTATAACGACCATTTTGAGCATCCTTACGAGCACTGCACCAAAAGGTGAAATGTATGTTGCTACCCTTTCACCGAGATTGCTTCCATTTGCCATGTCGTAGTACCACAGACTCAGCCCGAATGCGACACCCAATAAAAATGCAACACCAACTCTATATGGCAGAGGTATACTGGTGTACTTTTTTATTATACTCAATAAGTTCACCTCCAGATTGGATTTATGAACTTTTTTACACCTAATTGTCATATAGAAGGTATATATAACCTTTTGTGTCGGTTAAGTTTCATTAATACATCAATGTGTTTTATTAGTCAATAATGGATTTTAATGAGGAGTATGTCTCATAAGATATCTATGGTGCCTATTGGCTATGCTAATTACCCAAATCTACTTAACCCCTCTAATCGCATTCAATAAGAAATGGTGCAATGATTGTTGAAGATTGTTTCATAAATTCATTTTTAAATTCTTTCACTTGAATTTTTCTTGGGGGTGAGGACATGGATGAGCTTGAGATGATTAGGAGGAAAAAGATGCTTGAGCTCATGAAAAAAGCAGGTATCATCGAGGTTAAGCCCAAAGAACCGAAGGTTGTCATTGAGGTCATAACTTCTCCCACTTGTCCGTACTGTCCGATAGCATGGGCAATGGCCCAAGAAATAGCGAGAAAATACGAAGGAGTGGTAGCAAAGGAAGTGAGCGTTGCAACTCCAGAAGGGCAGAGAAAGGCTATGGAACACAACATAATGGGAACACCAACGATCTTAATAAACAATCGGGTTGAATTCATAGGCGTGCCGAACTTTGCTGAATTTGAGAGAAGGGTTAGGCAATATCTTTCCACATAAACTTTAAAAATCGCCCTCTTTAATTTCTCCCATGTTTTTGTATGAGAAAAATTTTGAGCTGCAGAAGGCAAAAGCCCTCGAAAGCCTGAAGAAAGCTCTTGAAAAAGGTCTAGTGGACAAGGATATTATCTCTCTTTTAGAGAAGGTAAACTCCCTTGAAAACTACTTCACAACATCCTCCTGCTCAGGTAGGATAAGTGTTATGCAGATGCCAGATTTTGGGGACAAGCTCAATGCAGTATGGCTAGGCAAGTGGCATAGGGAAGTGGAATTGGCAGAGGTGCTTGAGGCTATAGGAAGACACAGCGAGGGCATGCTCTGGTTCATGCTTCACAGCCCAATACTCCACATTTCCGCAAAAACCCTAAAAGATGCTGTGGAATTGCTCAATCTGGCCATATCTTGCGGCTTCAAGCATTCAAACATCAAGAGCATAAGCCACAAAAAACTCGTAGTGGAGATTCGCTCAACCGAGAGAATGGACGTTCCCTTGGGCATGAATGGAGAACTCTGGGTAAGTGAGGATTATCTTAAGAGGATAGTTGAAATTGCAAATCTTCAGCTCAGAAGAGCCAAGGAAAAGCTCAAAAGGCTTGAGAATGAAATTGAAAAACTTAAGAAATAGGGAAAGGGACTTCAGAACTCAGTTTCTTCTTCTCCTGGTCCTTTTCCGCCTTCCTTCTCCTTCTCAAGCTTGCTTGCGGCAATGACGTCATCGATTCTAAGGATCATTATTGCGGCCTCGCTTGCGCTCTTTATGGCCTGCTTCTTGACTCTTAATGGCTCAATGACTCCTCTCTCGAGCATGTCAGCTGGCTCTCCAGCAAAGACGTCAACACCAATTGTTGCACCCTTGTCCTTGTGAGCTGCAGTTACTTTCACTAAGACGTCAACTGGGTCAAGTCCAGCATTTTCTGCAAGAGTTCTTGGAATTACCTTCAATGCATCGGCGAAGGCTTCAATCGCAAGCTGCTCCTTGCCACCAACTTCTTTTGCGTATTCGTCAAGCCTGATGGCAAGTTCGATCTCTGGAGCACCGCCACCAGCGACGATCTTTCCGTCCTCAACAATGTCCTTGACGACTTTGATGGCATCTTCGAGGGCTCTCTCGACTTCGTCGACAACGTGCTCTGTTCCACCCCTAATGAGGATTGTGACGGCCTTTGGATTCTTGCAACCCTCAACAAATATCATGTTCTCTCCAGCGACTTTCCTCTCCTCAACTACCTCAGCGTAACCTAAGTCCTCTGGTGTGAGGTCTCTTACGTTTGTGACGATCTTTGCACCTGTGGCCTTGGCAAGCTTCTCCATGTCGCTCTTCTTGACCCTTCTAACTGCTAGTATTCCTGCCTTTGCGAGGTAGTGCTGGGCTAAGTCGTCAATTCCCTTCTGGCAGAAGACAACGTTAGCACCTGTTGCGATGATCTTGTCGACCATCTCTTTGATCATCTTTTCCTCCTGCTCGAGGAATGCCTGGAGCTGTTCTGGGCTTGTAATTCTGATCTCAGCGTCTGTTTCAGTCTCTTTGACTTCAAGTGCTTCGTTGATAAGTGCAATCTTGGCGTTTTCGACTTTCTTTGGCATTCCTGGGTGGACTCTCTCCTTGTCGATTACGACACCCCTGATGAGCTGGGTGTCCCTTACGCTTCCACCCTCCTTCTTCTCAAGCTTGATGTTGTCAATGTCAACAGTGTATTTGCCGTCAACTTCCTCTGCAACGAGTTTTACAGCTTCAACAGCGAGCTTTGCGAGGTACTCCCTTTCTTCCTCTGCTGACTTTCCGGTTATGGATGTTGTTGCGGCCTTTATGAGCATCTCGTCGTCCATTGGGCTAATGTCTTTTGCAATGCTGTCAAGTATCTCTTGAGCCTTCTCGGCTGCAAGGGTGTAACCCTTAACAATTATTGTTGGGTGAATGTTCTGGTTGAGAAGCTCCTCGGCCTTTCTTAGAAGCTCACCTGCAATAACTACTGCGGTTGTGGTGCCGTCTCCGGCTTCCTTGTCCTGTGTCTTAGCAACTTCGACCATCATTTTGGCAGCTGGGTGCTGGATGTCCATTTCGTCGAGAATAGTTGCACCGTCGTTTGTGATGACTATGTCTCCAAGGCTGTCAACAAGCATTTTGTCCATACCCTTTGGACCAAGGGTGGTTCTTACAGTTTCAGCAACAATTCTTGCAGCGAGAATGTTCAACCTCTGGGCATCTTTCCCAACATATCTTTGGGTTCCTTCTGGAAGAATCAATATTGGTTGGCCTGCAAGTTGGGCCATCTCCACCCACCCCCCACTTTTTTATTTCTTATCTGCGGGGAATTTTTAGTTACAATGTGTTTTCATTCCGATTATCCATTCCTTTGTGCTATTTATAAATTTTTCGGTCAATCTTTTTAAGCAGTTTCTCAAACAACGTACAGTGAAAAAGAAATGGAAGAATTCAAAAAAGCGTTAGAGAGTAAGGACTGTCAAAAAGTCCTTGAATACCTTGACGATTATCTAGAAACTATTGAAAACGAGAAGGAGCTTAGAGAACTCCTCCAAAAACTTGAGGAACTTGCTATAGAGTGCGAAGAGGAGGCTTATGAGCTTGCTCATGAGCTGGCTCACATTTATGCCCACTTGGATGAGCTTGAGAGAGGATTGGACGTTTACAGGAGGCTTGTGGAGAAGTATAAGGGCCAAGGAGAGAAATACCTAGATGCAGTTTATCATCTTGCAGATGCCTACGAGCATTTTGGAATGCCAGATAAGGCCATAGAAACATATGAAAAGCTTCTAGAGCTTGAAAGGGAACTTGGAAATAAAAAAGAAGAGGCCCTAACTCTGGCACACATTGCAATAAACTATGATGAGCTGGAAGAAATAGAAAAAGCAATAGAATTAATGGAAAAAGCGAGTGTAATGTTTAAAGAGCTTGGTGACGAAAGAAATTATCTCATAAGTTTGCTCGATTTGGCTCATTTTTACTATGAACTCGGGGACTATGAGAAGAGTGAAGAGCTCCTTTCAGAAATCTTAAAAGCTCCTAGAGATACTGAGATTGAAGTCAATGCACGGATAATTGAAGCTGAGATAAAAGCCGCGCAAGAAGACTTCAAAGGGGCATTCCAATCTCTAAAACAGGCTCTCTTAAAAGCATTGGAAGTTGACGATGAAGAGCTTTTCAGCATCGTATTTGAAGCAGTGTACAACTTTATAATGGAGCTCTTTGAGGAAAAAATGTACAAAGAAGTTTATGAAAACATAGGCAGTCTGGCAGATGCTTTTGAGGACATAAACGAGGAATACGAAAAGTTTTTCACTGCTGTAAAAGAGCTTGCAAAACTTAAAGACGGTCTAGATAATGAATACGACAGAGTCTATGGAACCATAAGCGTAGATGAGTTCAAAGAGCTGCTCGACGAACTTAAGAAAATTGGTACAAGCGTTTTGAGTGTAAGACTTTAAAAATTAGAATCAAAGGACGCCCTATCCTATTTTCCATTTTTCCAAAAAAATCGAAAAAGAGTAATCTACGAGCTTCCGGGCACTATCATCACGCTGAACTTGAAATCAAATTTTTCAGTAAGTAGTTTTCCTGGAGATTTTGGCCATATCAGGTAAAATTTATCCTTGCCTATTATTTTCCTGTCTTCTGAGATGCTATATACATGCACTTCGGTCACGGGAATAAAAAACAAGGGTCTTGTGATGACTACATGGTTTAATTTCTTTGGACTCAAGAGTGAGTGGCTTATCCCGGTGTCGTAGACTCTATATATCCTCATAAGACCTATAGATGGAACACCCGCTTTCTCAAAATCCTCTCTAGCAAAGTTGTATTCCGTTATTAGTGGCGAAGAAAGAATGCAGGAGGAGGAATAGCAGGTTATTTTTTCATCAACCGGCGAATAAATATAGAGGTACTGGTCGAGGATTTTAAAGCCTGAAAAAGAAGTAATTACAAAAGCCAGCAATATTAGAATTGCAAGTTGTTTTAGGTGATAGTCACCCTTTTTTATATAATGGTAGTATTTCCAGAACCACAGGAATATTACTGTTGGTATTGTGGCATAATACAGCACAAAAAATGTTCCAAAAGTCACCGGATCAGTAGCATGAGCATAATATGGCATAGCTTTATTTCCCCCTGTTTAAAAAATACCACTTAAACACTTAAAAATGTATCGGAAAGCCAGGTAGAATTTTACATTTTTCTTCCGAAAGCCTCGCCGTTCACAGCGATGGGCTAGAAAGGCTGCTCAAACTTTTAAAATTTTTCTCAAAATAAAAAATAAGGTTATCAAAATCTAGAAACTGTCTCAACTTCTGCACTTTCAACGTTTTCAAGTTGGGCAAATGCTTCTGCAACCTCATCAAAGGAATATCCTTCAGCATCTTTTCCAAGCACGTAGACTTTAAGTGCAACTAGCCCAAATGCAATTGGCTGCCTTTCAATCTTGGATATTCCATATTTGCCCTCAAATTTCTCCTCAAGTGTCTTCCTGACAGCTGCTTCTAGTTCGTCGAGGTTCACTTCCGGGTCGGTTGGCATAACCTTAATAACTCCTACCAAATTAAAGTCGCTCATTTTCTTCACCTCAAGGTCCTTCCCATCCGCACTTGGGGCACTTGTAGGTTACCCCAAGGACACGGCAGCTTTCACATCTCCATATAACTTCTTCTCCACAGTTCGGGCATATAAAGTGGGTAGCGTGCTCTCTTGGTGTTATCTCTTTTCCACATGATGTACATACAGGGATTGTCTCGGCCATTTCAAACCACCTCCTTAGAAATGAGGTTTTTTTGTCATCGTAATTCTTAACGCAATAAAGGGAGTCTATTTATAAAACTTTCGAGAGGGTCAGACCATGCGAGTCTCTTCATCTTTCTGTCGAAATCTCCCTCATCATCCCTAACAAAAATAAAAGTGGGAGAACTTATAAATCTTCCTCAAAAACTAAAAACTGCACAAATTTTTCCTTATAAGACAGCACTTCTCTTATTTGCTTTTCGTCCACTTTTTCTGACATGCTGATCTGCTTGTAAAGTAGTTCAAGTTCTTTTAGCAATCTCCCCATTTCTATCTCTTTGTCTTTATAGTCCCCATTGGAGTTCTTTATTTTGCTCAAAAGCTTGCCCTCAAAAACGGTAGCACTTCGAAGGATCGACCCATATAAGCCCAGTATAGTCCTTCCCTCAAAATTTCACCTAAAATTTCGATTTCAGAATAGCCCATTTCTTTTTCTTTATCGATTGGTTTCCCACTCCCCCCTCATGAGTATCACCGTCTTAACCTTGCCTACAGGTAAAATTGGATTTTCGGTTTATTTTTTGTCAAATGTTCAAGCTTTATGTCGAGAATTGGCAAGCCTTTGGATAATCAAGTTAAATCCTGAAAAGCCGGGTAGTTAAAATATTTAAAAGTGTTCAAACGCTTTTCCCCGATTTCTGCGCTATTTTAAAAGCTGTCATGCCAGTTATATTGGAACATGGCTCTCTTTTCAAGTTTCATAAGGTTATATGCGTCACAAAGCAATTTTAACGTGCATTAAGTACTTAGTTTTCCTTTAGGTCTTGTTTTGGCCCGGTATAACTACGCCTAGTTTTACAGAAGCGTAACTCTTAAATAGGTCTTTTGATGTATATTCTTATGCCATTATACACTAAGGCATGCAGTATTGAAGGAAAAATGTAAGGAGGCCGAAGTGAATGAAGAAAACATTGAAAATGTTTTTTGCAATTTTGTTGTTGTTAAGTTTGATAGCAAGCCCAGTAGCTAGGCCAGTTGCTGCAGCAGAGGACGACAAAGTCCTGAAGACTGTTATATACTCTTCAACTGGTGCCCTCTTCATGGGTGTCTGGAACCCAAGCTCCAACGGTTACAGGGACACTTATTCAAGGAGAATTGCAGACCTCGTCTTTGACAGGGGCTTCCCCTACGGTGTTGAAGGAGTCCCTGTGCCATATCACTGTAGGGTAGTTGAATACAAGAAGGACGTGACCGTACCGGACGATGCAGTTATATTCAACTCAACAACGGACACTTGGGAAGCTGCTCATGCCGGTGAAACTGCGGTCACATACGCTAAGATTGAGTGTGACAGGCCGTACTTCCACACTGGCCACAAGGTTAGCGCGGCAGACGTCATGTACAGCCTCGCCTGGGAGTGGGAGTGGATTAACCAAGATGGTGACGACGATCCATACTACGACTCAAGTGAAGCCGACTGGGCTGCCGATTTCATGAACACCATAATGGGTATTAAGTTCGTTGAACAGACTGATGATAGAATGGTCTTTGAGGTATACCACAACTACTTCTTCCCCGCCAGCGAAATAATGACTGCAGCCTACGTTGTTCCGTTCACTGGAACGCCCTGGCAGCTCTGGTATGCAATGAGCGAGCTCGTCGCTCACAACGAGAAGTACTCTTGGAGTGAATCAACTGAAACTGTTGAACAGCTTGACCAAATCAACCCCAACCACGCTCAAGCCATAAGGGAGAAGCTCCTCGAAGTTAAGAGCACCAAGCCGATTCCGGAGTTCCTCAAGCCGTACATTGAGGATGAAAATGCTGCTAAAAGTGTTTACGATGCAATAGCTAACTTTATTGACGAATATGGCCACGCTGTCATTGGCCAAGGCCCATACTATGTAGCTGAATACCAGCCGGAGAACCTTTATCTGAAGCTTGAGAAGTTCGACAAGTGGACTGTCCCAGCATTTGCAGAAGGAGAATACAGGGTTGAGCCATATTTTGAGACCATTGAGATTTATGGTCTCCAGAACCCTGACACTGCCATCTTGGAAGTCGCCAAGGGCACTTACGATGTTCTGTGGTATCCATTCCCAGCCTACAAGTTTACCGGCCTTAGCGAGGAGCAAAGGAAGAGCATTGACCTTTATAAGAGTACCTCTGCATTCGGTGACCTTGTTTTCAACCCAGTTCACGACCCAGATAACCCATACGTGATTACTGTTGGTGACAAGAAGTACTTCAACCCATTTGCAGTTAGGAAGGTTAGGTTTGGTCTCCAATACCTTATAAGTAGGGCACACGTTGCCCAGAACATCTTCCAGGGTAGTGCTGGTGCAATGTACACCCCATGGGTATCCAGCGAGACTGGTTACGAGTACGTCAAACCAGTCGTTGAAGCTTACGACCTCTCTGAACAACCCGACGAAGCGTTCGCACTTCAACTGATTGAGGAAGGAATGCAAGAGGCTGCACAAGAGCTTGCTAAGATGGGATACAAACTTGAAAAAGTTAACGGTAAGTGGTACTTCGAAGGTGAGCCAGTAAAGATCGTTGGTCTCGGCCGTACTGAGGATGAAAGAAAAGATATTGCCCTTTATGTCGCGAACGAGATCTTGGCAAAGGCAGGTATTGAAGCAGAGGCAAATATTGTAGATAGAAGAACTGCCTCAGGAATGGTCTACGTCAGCGACCCAAGCTCCTACCAGTGGAACTTCTACACCGAGGGTTGGGTTTCCTCAACCAACGTGAAGTTCTCAATAAGCAGAATAATTCAGTACTATTCAAGCATCTGGTATGCTCCGGGCCTTGTAGGCTGGAAGTGGAGCCCAGAGAACACCCAAAGAGCCACACTTGAAGAAGTTCTTAAGTACCTTGGTGGCGGGGATATTGCTACGGGTCTAAGCAAACTCGGTCTTGACTACTACAACACAATTGACAAGATTCAGCCCCTCCTCAACTGGACTGCCGACGACTTTGCTGTTGTTATATACGCGGGTGAGAACAAGGGCGTAAAGATGGATAGCGAGGGCAAGTACTGGGATTTCAACAGACTCGGCACTGCCATCGGTATCTACGAAAGCTATAGGGTCTTCCTCTATGAGAACTGGGAGTTCTATGCCGTGAATAAGAGGGTTAAGATTGAAATCGTTGACCCAGTTGCAGGTCTTGCGGCTTCATGGTCTCTCAGAAGTGCTAAACCAACAAGCCCATCAACAACTACAACAAGCTCTCCAAGTCCGACTTCTTCACCAAGCCCAACAAGCTCTCCGACTTCAACAGAAACTGGAGGAATCTGTGGTCCAGCAACAATCGTGGCCCTTGCAGTTATCCCACTCCTTCTCAGAAAGAAGAAGTGAGGTTTTCCTCTTTTTTCTTTAAAATTTTATCTTTTTGTAACATTGCCCATGTAATGTAGTGCCTTCTGATAGTCTCGTGATAAAACAAGTTGTGTACTCACGTTTGCTTTGTTTAGGCAAATTCTTAGTGAAATGGTCAGATGTATCCATTGATGTTATTTGGATATGATAATGATGATAGTTGTTGATCCAAAAAGTATTTAAAGAAAGTTTTACAGAACAGAAAAAGATGATGATCAAAAATGAGTCCCATAGTACAACAAAAGTATAGGAGGGAACTGGATGGGGTTTGGTAGATATTTGGTCATTAGGATACTAAACGCTCTTGTAGTTTTAGCCATAGTTACACTTGTGATGTCGGCCCTTTTCGTTAAGGTCGCTGAAAAAGACTTGGAGAACACAATAGTTCAACAAGTGAATGCTGAATTCCAAAGCCTCCAACAACGGGGGAGAATTCCTGATGATCCAGATGCCTGGAGAGCGGAAAGAATTGCGCACTACAGAAGTCAGTATCACCTCGATAAACCATACTGGTGGAGAGTTCAGTACTACTTCAAAAACACTATAACCCTTAACTTTGGAAAAACTAAAAACCCAGTTTTTGGATCTGAAAAGGACGTTATGGCAATTCTCAAGGTAGCTATTCCCCGTACAATCCAGCTTTTTACTACAGCACAGATAATCATTATAACCCTTGGAATACTCCTTGGCGTGAAAGCAGCCCAGATGGTTGGCAGCTTCTTTGACAGGGCACTTTCAGTCTTAGCATTAATTATGAGCAGTATTCCAATGTGGTGGTTTGGAATGATAATGCTACTCATATTCTCATTTAAGTTAGGCTGGTTCCCATCTAGGGCAATTCCAGACCCTAACCTTACGGGTTGGGCTCATATAGTTGATCTTCTCAAGCGTATGACCCTTCCCGTAGCTACAATTGTTATAGTTTCCTTTGGAGCTTGGGCATGGGTTATTAGAAACATTATGATAGGTACAATGCAGGAAGACTTTATAATGGCTGCAAGGGCAAAGGGTGTGCCTGAAAGAAAGGTAATATATGGTCACGCTCTTAGAGCCGCTGCACCACCAGTTGTAACCATGATTATCTTCAGTCTACTTGGTTCTCTTGGAGGTGCTATAATTACAGAGAGCGTCTTTACCTGGCCAGGAATGGGTAGGGTTTATTGGATTGCTATCGAGACCAACGAGACAAATCTTATTATGGGTCTAACTTTCGTAAACGTGCTACTTTACCTTAGCGGAGTAATTCTTGCAGATTTGACTTATGGATTCCTTGATCCAAGAGTCAAAGTCGGTGCTTCACAAAACGTGTGAGGTGAGAAGTAATGAGATGGGTTGATGTTAAAGAATCACTTTCGGAGTTCTGGTATGATTTCAGAAGACAAAAATCTGGTCTACTTGGTATAGTGTTGCTCTTCCTGTTTGTATTTACTGCCGCTGCAGCCCCGATATTAACCTCCCCCGACATTCCTGAGAAGTGGCAGGGTTTTTGGTTAGACAATCCCAAAAATGTGCCTCCTACTTGGATTAATGCCTTATCAAGTCAAAAAATGGCTACCCACTTAGCAATAACGGGCGATGAACTCCAAAACTTAATCACCAAGACAGATTCAGAGTATCTCATAAAGGTATCCTACAACAACGAGTATGATATTCCCCCACAGGATATTGTAATAAAGGATCTTGCCGGGGATGCCTCTGGAGGTAAGCTTTCCATTAGTGTTATGGTGGAGAGGCCAGATGGCCGTAAGATAACACTGCTGGAAAACTACAAGTTTTCCGGTAGTCTTGTCCTTCAGCTGGGGTCTCATCCTCAAGTTAGAGACAACTTGATCAAGTGGATTAAGTCAGAGGGCATTTATGTTGATCCCATTCAAGAATTCCAGTATAAAACTCTCATGGACGCGACTAAAGTTATCTTCGGAGAACTCAATGAGAATATCCTTGAGGCACCTACGCCACTTACCGGCACATACACATTCACAATCCTCGTAAATGTTCCGGAAGGAAGCAGTGTGTCCTTTGAGAATGCCAAAATTATTTTCACAGGAAGAACCTACGGTAAGCTTGGAACAGATTTTAAGGGCAGAGATTTACTTGCGGGTATTATCTGGGGTTCGAGAGTGTCTCTTGTGATCGGTATATCAGTGGCAGTGTTTAGTGTCATAGTGGGAATATTTTATGGTGTTACAAGTGCATACCTTGGAGGATGGAGTGACGAACTTATGATGAGGTTCCAAGAATTCATGGCGTCAATTCCAAGCCTTCCGATACTTATACTTATGGGTGCTTACTTTGGAGGCCACATAAAGCTTTGGCAGATAGTAGTACTGCTTGTACTCTTTGGATGGGTAGGAATAGCGAGAGTTGCTAGAAGTATGGCACTCCAGATTAAAGAGCAGACGTACGTTGAGGCCGCGAAGGCACTTGGTGCTGGAACTGGAAGAATAATCTTCAAGCACATGGTGCCGCAACTTCTTCCATATGCATTCGCCCAGATGGCACTCAGTGTCCCAAGTGCAGTCCTTTCGGAGGCATCTCTTAGCTACCTTGGTCTGGGTGATCCAACTGCAGTTACATGGGGACAAATACTCCACGACGCACAAGTTGCAGGTGCTGCGGTGAATGGGTACTGGTGGTGGGTTATTCCACCTGGACTTGCAATAGCTCTAGTTGGATTGACTTTCGTACTTATCGGTACTGCCCTTGACAGAGTGCTTAACCCAAGACTGAAGAGGCTATGAGGTGGTGGTAAAAATGACAAATGTCCTTGAAGTTCGCAACCTTAAGATGTATTACTTCACTAACAGGGGTATGGTGAGAGCAGTCGATGACATAAGCTTTGACCTCAAGAAAGGAGAGGTTCTAGGACTTGCAGGTGAGAGTGGATGTGGAAAATCATCGCTTGGTTTCACTTTAATGGGAATGCCCACTCCACCAGGAAAAATCGTTGGAGGAAGCATCAAGATTGACGGCAGAGAGATAGTTGGATTACCCGAAGATGTCCTCAGAAAAGAAATTAGGTGGCAGAAAATCTCAATGATATTCCAAGGTGCTATGAACGCTCTAAACCCAGTTTATACCATCGGATACCAGATGATAGAACCACTAATATATCACAAAGGCATGTCAAAGGAAGAAGCCTTAGATAGAGCTATGAAATACTTAGAGCTAGTTGGACTTGCTCCGGAAATAGTTTATAGGTATCCACACGAGCTCAGTGGTGGAATGAAGCAGAGAGTTGTCATAGCTTCTGCATTGCTCCTTGAGCCGGAGGTAGTAATTGCAGACGAGCCCACAACAGCTTTGGACGTAGTGGTTCAAGCTCAGATCATAAACCTTATGAAGAAGCTGAAAAAAGAACTCGGCCTATCAATGATATTCATTACCCACGATCTGAGCATTCTTGCGGAGATAAGCGATAGAGTGGCAATAATGTATGCAGGAAAAATAGTGGAAATTGGAGACAGCGAAAAGATATACTATGAACCAGCTCATCCGTATACCCAAAAACTCCTAGCAGCAATCCCAAGATTGCATGAGGATGTTGAAAAGCTCGAATTTATACCCGGACAACCACCCAACCTCATACACCCACCAGATGGATGTCGCTTCCACCCAAGATGTCCATACGCAACGCAACAATGTAAAGAGCAAATCCCAGAAATGAAGAAAGTTGATAAAGATCACTATGCTGCATGCTGGTTGTTGTGAGGGATGAAAAATGGCGGAACCTGTGTTAAAAGTTGAGAACCTCAAGAAGTACTTCCCAATTAAGAGAGGCCTACTAGCAGGACTCAAAGGCGAGCCTCCCAAGTTCGTTAGGGCAGTAGATGGCGTTAGCTTTGAAGTTTACAAACAGGAAGTCTTTGCATTAGTAGGAGAGAGCGGATGTGGAAAAACGACCACTGGAAAACTAGTAATGAAGCTGTTAGAACCCACAGATGGAAAGATTTATCTTGAGGGACAGGATGTAACAGAACTTAAAACTCAAGAAGAGATTAAAGCGTACAGAAGAAAAGTCCAGATGGTCTTCCAGGATCCATTTTCTTCAATGAACCCGAGGTTCAGAATATACGATGTATTGGAAGAACCACTCCTTATTCACGGAATCGGTGAAACAAGAGCAGAGAGAGAAGAGCTCATCTACAAGGCGCTTGAAATGGTCAAAATCGTTCCACCCGAAGACTATGTGGGAAGACACCCACACATGCTCTCGGGAGGTCAGAGACAGAGAGTAGCTATCGCAAGAGCTTTAATCCTTAATCCAACGTTTATAGTGGCTGATGAGCCGGTTTCAATGCTTGATGTTTCAATTAGAGCAGAGGTTCTTGAATTAATGAAAGAGCTCAAAGAAAAGATGGGTGTTACATACCTCTACATCACCCACGACCTCTCAACAGCCAGATACTTCGCTGACCATATCGCCGTTATGTACTTGGGAAGAATCGTCGAAATGGGGCCTGCAAAAGTAGTAATTGACAACCCAATACACCCCTACACAAGAGCCCTACTTGCAGCGGTACCAGAGCCAATTCCAGAGAGAAGAAACATAATCAAAGAGATTCCAATTAAGGGTGAAGTTCCAAACGCTGCAAACATTCCTCCGGGCTGCAGATTCCACCCAAGATGTCTTTACATGGAGAAAGGACTCTGTGATACCAAACATCCACAACTGATAGAATACGAGCACAACCACTGGGTTGAGTGTCACTTAGCTGGAAAGTATTAATCTTTATATTTCCACTTTTCTTTCTTAGTTTGAGGGTGATCTTAATGACTAAACTTCGAGATGGTCTTACTTATCCTCCAATCAAAGTGGGATTCATATTGCTTTTTATAGCGCTTGTAATGTCTTTGGGGGCATCGTATAATGTTCTCAGAGAAGAAACTTGGACTGGGACGTGGAAACCCGGTAACTACACTCTGGGGGGAGAAATGGAAGACTTTATTGATGTTGTTAATAGAACTCTTGAGATGTCCTCTGATAATGCATTGGTCAGGATAATTGCAGATGGTAACGGGGCAAGTTATACTTTGACAGGGAATAGCAAACTGCTCACTCTTGACTCTACTTCAAGAGTGTTGATCTTTGTCGAAAGTGGGGAGGTCACGTACTCTTATACTGTAAAATGGGTCGATTACCCCTATGCCTATCTAAGCTTTCCCGCCCTTTTCATAATGATAGTGGGAAATGTCTTAGCAATTAGGGGGTATTTCAGTTTTCTAGAATCTTTAAAAGAAAACAAACTACAACAAAAACGGAGGAAGGAAAAATGAGGTTCTTAGACTACGAAAAAGTCATAAACATGTTGATTTCTTTTATCCAGGAAAAAGTTGAGGAATCCAAAGTCAAGGGAGTGGTTTTAGGAATCAGCGGCGGTGTAGACAGCGCAACCGTGGCTTATCTTGCCACAAAGGCACTTGGAAAAGAAAGGGTGCTTGGCCTTATTCTGCCCTACTACATAAATCAGGACGTTGATGATGCTTTGTTGGTATGTAAAGAACTTGGAATCGAGCACAAGCTCATCAACATAAAAGAAATAGTGGATCAGTTTGAAAAGAGCATTGGATTTGAGCTTGACAGAGTTTCCAAAGGGAATCTGATGTCAAGAACCAGGATGGTAATTTTGTATGCTTATGCGAACTCAAAAAATTATCTTGTTTTGGGAACCTCCAATAAAAGCGAATTCTTGACGGGGTATTTCACAAAATGGGGAGACGCAGCTAGTGACTATGCGCCCTTAATCAACCTTTACAAAACGGAAGTTTGGGAAATTGCCAAGAGGGTGGGAGTCCCTGAGAGGATAATAAATAAAAAACCAAGTGCCGGCTTATGGGAAGGACAAAGCGACGAAGATGACCTTGGAATCAGCTACCAGCTCCTCGACGAAATCCTCTATAGGCTAGTGGATTTAAAAATGGAAAAGAACAAAATTGCTGAAGAACTAAACGTGCCAATAGAGAAAGTTAAACATGTTGAGAATCTTGTCAAAAGAAGTGAGCACAAAAGGAGACTTCCAATAGGACTAGAAATTTAGCGGTGATATGCAGTGAAAAAGGGATACCTACTCGTCTTTTTAGCCGCGAGTATGTGGGGAACCCTTGGTATTTTTGCTAAACTGCTCTATGGCTTTGGATTGGATCCTTTTACGATAACATTCTACAGGGCAATCATAGCGTTTGGACTTCTTTTTGTGTATAATCTCTCCCAAGGCCTTCAGGTTAAAAAGCATAGGCTACCTTTCTATGCGTTTTATGGGTTTTTTGCGGTGTTTCTGTTTTACATACTGTACTTTTACACCGTTAAAATCTCATCTGTATCCTTGGCGGTTCTTCTGCTGTATTCTGCCCCAATTTATTCCACGATACTTGGATATTTCATCTTTGGTGAAAGAATCACTCCCCTAAAGCTCGCAGCACTTCTAATGGCAATAATGGGGGTCCTTCTAGTTGTTAATCCCAATGGGGAAAATGTGAGCAGGGTGGCCGTAGTACTGGGACTTTTATCGGGACTTACATATGCCCTCTATGGAATCCTAGCAAAACTTGCTGTAAGAAATGAAAAACCTGAAGAGGCTCTTCTTTACACAATAGGCTTTGGAGCTCTTTTCCTAGCGCCGTTTTCAAATTTTAAAATCCCTCTGTCTTCTTTACCCTACCTTTTTGGACTGGCGTTCTTCCCAACATTCTTAGCATATATTTTATACAACACCGCACTTAAAGAAATAGAAGTCAGCAGAGCATCGATAATAGCCACGGTAGAACCGGTAGTTGCTTTAATCCTTGCTTACCTCATATTCCACGAAATCCTAACAACCAAACAAGTGATTGGAGCTACACTAATAATTTTGGGATCTCTCATCTTACACATAGAGGAGAAAAACGAGAAAAATCAGATATAGAAGTAGCGCTCAAGCTCCCATTCTGTAACCTTTATTGTTTTTCTTTCAATTTTGTTTTTCTCTAGGTATCTCTGATACTCTTCCCATTCTTCTGTTTTGTGTTCAATGAAGTTGCGATAAGCTTCTCCAAGAGTATCCTTAACTACTCTGTCTCTCTTCAGCTCTTCGAGGGCTTCTTCTAAAGTCTTTGGTAAAACCTCTATCCCCAAAGCGTCCCTCTCTTTTTCTCCCAGCTCATATACGTTCTCTTCAACGTAAGCAAACGGCTCGGTTTTGTGTTTTATCCCATCAATACCTGCCATTAAGACAGCTGCAAATGCAAGATATGGATTTGCACTTGGATCAGGACAGCGGTACTCTATTCTTGCGCCATTTCCTGCATATGCGGGAACCCTTATCAACGTGCTCCGGTTTTTGTATCCCCACGAGATATATACTGGAGCCTCGTATCCTGGCACTAAACGTTTGTATGAGTTAACAGTGGGATTGGTTATTGCTGCTAAAGCTCTTGCATGCTTTAAAATACCCCCAATGAAGTGGAGGGCCTCATCACTTAGTCCTTCCTCCCCCTTAAAGATATTCCTTCCATCTTGCCAGAGGCTTATGTGCATATGCATTCCATTGCCGGGCTTTCCGAAAAGGGGTTTTGGCATAAATGTGGCATAAAGGCCGTAACTTTCTGCAACTGCTTTAACTAAGTACTTGAACCTGACTATGTTATCGGCAGTTGTTAAGGCATCTGCAAAGCGGAAATTTATTTCATGCTGTCCCGGACCGACTTCATGGTGTAGAACCTCCGGAATTAACTTAAATGTTGGCATGTAGTAAGCTATAGTCCTCTTAATTTCCCTAGCTTTGTCCAGATTAATAAGATCAAAATAGCCTCCACCATCAGGAAGCTTGAGCTCCCACGACCCGTTCTTCTCAAAGAGATAAAACTCCGGCTCAACTCCTATATAGGCTGTTATCCCCATCTTTTCCAGTTCTTCTACGACTGAACCAAGTATCCTTCTTGGATCAGCATAGTAGGGCTTTCCATCTTTGTAGATATATCCGAATACCTTTGCAATTCCTTCCCACGGGACTTCAACGTAAGTGGTAGGATCTGCTTTGAAAAGGAGGTCACTGTCCTCTAGTCCCTGAAATCCTGGAATTGAAGCCCCATCAAAGGATATTCCCTCAGTAACGGCCTCTTCATACCGTTCAATCGGAACCTCCATTCCTTTTGGGGTACCATTTATGTCAACAAAAATTAGTTGTAGAAACTTGGGCTTGTTTGAATCACATCTGATGAAGGATTTAATCTCGTTCATTTTTATCCCACCTATTTTGATAACATTTTCATTATTAAACATGCAACTTAATACAATATTCATAATATAAGCCTTTCTACTGAACTATTGGCAAAATGGCAATTAGGTTGGATTATATCACACACGTGTCTAAAAACTGTTTCGTTGGATGAAAATTTGATTCCCTCTTGTCTATGATGCTCGAAAGGAAAGTTTTTATTCTCTTCCACAAAGAAATAATACATGCCTACGGAAGACGAACTACTCCAGAAAGAACTCTCTCGTCTAAATTTTCACTTACCAAAAAGTAGAAAGAGCCTTAAGGTTCTCCTTGAGGAGGACGAGCCTAAAGTACAGCTTAGGGACGGCCAGTTTCATTTTTTCAAGAAAGACGAGTTGAAGTACCTCAGCACTTTACTCGATAGTGATGAACATGGGTCTCTTTCTCTGCCTATAATACTCGAAATTACTCCAACATGGCATGGCTACTTCAGGGTCAGGGGAAAAGCTGCGGTCAAGGTTATTGAAAAGATACTCGGAACCTACGATATGTTAGAAGAAAAAAGTGAAGTGATACTCCCCCGTTATCTCATTCCGGAAATTCGGAAAAAATTGCCTACAACAACGACCTATGCCTTTATAATAGACATGTTGGAGTAGGTTTGGTGAGTAATATGGATGAAAACAAAATTCTGCTCCATTATTACATGTTCACAATCCCCCATATAACAGTCTTTGCGGGAGCGGTATTGGGTATTCTTCTCATTTTACACGTTGACGTAAAGAAAGCACTTGGGATATTTGCTACGTTTTACGGTGTTTTACTCATTATAATAGCAGCATTAGTTAGAAACCAGTTTTCAAAATTAGCGTTATACAGAATAAGTTTGTTGTTTTTTATAGTATTCACACTTTTGGGCGTTTTATTGGTTATAATGTGAAACTTTATATTTGTCTGACTACAAATTATTTGGGGGAATGGTTATGAAGAGGATTATCTCAACTATTACCCTAATAATATTATTGATGCTCTCTTCCTTGGTGTCTTCTCAGTATCTGTTTCTCTCGACAAGGGAAGATAGAGTCACTATAGTGTCAGGGGACTATAAAGAAGGCATTCTCACCATTATGAACAACGGAGACAAGGAATTTCAAGTGGTAAGCTACCGGAGATATTACGTAGTTGATGAAAACAATAGGGAGGTTTCTGGTATCAGCCTGGAGCTCTATAAACCCACGGGGGAACTTATATCTCCTGGAGTTATATATACATATTGGAAACCTAATGAAACAAGAACTTTACGATACAAAATCTATGTTAATGAAAGCGTAGAGGTGGGTAGGTATACTCTGTTCATAGTCTTTTGGGGGTTTTTGGGATCGGGAGAAACAGACATTATTACGGTCCCCATTTCACTTGAGATTACAGATATTCCGCTGGTAGTTAAAGAAACCACTGTGCAAATAAAAGAACGGGGAATTTCAACTTTTCACGTATTCAACGGAGAGACATTAGAAGTACACTCAACGATTTATAATCTCAAAAATTCCCCAGTATATGTGAGCGGAAGTTTGTATCTAGAGCAAAACGGAAAACACTATCTTAAGAAAGATATAGCAGTAACTCTCACACCGGGGGAGAACTTAGTTCAAGTGGGCATTTCAATCCCATATGAACTCCCTTCTGGAGAATACAAGTTAGTATATGTCCTTACATATCCAAAGGGGACGTATTTGTTCTCAAAGAATTTTTATGTGTACTTTGGAGTTGATTTAGTTGATATATCTCTAGAGAGAACTCAGATAATGGAAGACGAATCTAACACTGCTTATTTTACAATATTGTCTGAGAGGATTATCCCGGTGAATCTTACCCTTGAAGTATATGGGGCCAACAACGAGCGCATATACAACCAAACCGAGGAGATTATCCTTACTAAAGGGAGCAATATTGCGAAAATACAAATACCGCCTTTACCGCCGGGCAGCAGGAAAATAATAGGTAAAATATCTTTTGGACACATAGAACTCGATCAGGGCTCATCCAGTTACGAGGTCTTGGCATATCCAAGGATTGAAAATGTTTCTTATCAGAAGCTCTCACTAGCTCCAAATAAAGGGCAAGTAAAGTTTTTGGTAAAAATTAGCAATAGGAACCCTCGCGAGATAAAGGGAACATTATCCTACAGCTTCTTTGGCATTAACGGTACGATACTAAAAAGCTCTAAAGATATTACCCTATCTCCAGGGAACAATGAGGTGGAGTTCATCACAGAGCTGCCACTAGGAGAAATAGGTTATGAAATTTCTCTAGAGAGTAATGGGAAAGAACAGAAAGTCCAGGGAACCCTAAAGCTGGAACTTCCAAGTTCTACAACCACCTCTTCAACCCAGAGCTCTTCCTCATCAACACCCCTTTCCACTAGCCCGGCTTCTCCTGAGGGGACTCCACTAAAATACTATGTTGTTGTAATAGTGCTGCTTGTGCTGTTTTTCTTGCTCTTGTTTGGTTACTACTCAAAACCTAAAAGCTCAAGAAAAAGAGAAAGACCCAGACCAAGAAGAAGGTCTCCATTGGGCAAGTTCAAAAAGCCCAAAAAGCCTGAAATTAGAGAATATAATGAACTACCCAAAAAATAGCCAAATCTTTATAATCTCTTTTCTTTAAATCTTAACAAGGTGAGGGGGCTGGGACTGTCGGGTCTTTGACCCGAGGAAGTTCCGCCCACCGCACCGGGGCCGCGGTGCCGTAAGGCACCTCCCGAGAGGGAGGGCAACGGCGCAGAAACGACACGTCCCCTCAAAGATGAGAATGAAAGCGGTGAAGGGAGCTCGCGAGAGCTCCCGAGCTAACCCGCAGACGATTTGAGGGGGAGCGGTGAAACGGCCGTCCCGCGGGGTGCAAGGCCGAGAGAGGGGCGATGAGTTCCCGGTGTGAGCCCCGTGGTAGGCCGCTTAGTCGAATGTCCCTTTAATACAGAAGGCGGGCTATAGCCCCCTCACCTCATCTTTAGATCCAAGAGAGAGGCCAATAAGATTAAGGCCCCACCTATTATTGTTCTTACTGTGGGCACCTCTCCGAAGATTAGCATTGCGTATATAACCGCACTAAGAGGGTCGATGTAACTTAAAAGAGCTGCTTCGTTTGCTTCTACTTCCTTTAGGCCGTCCATATAAATCAGCAGAGCAAACGCAGTGTGGACTATTGCAATAATTCCAACAACAGATAGGGAATACGTGGAGGCACTTATTCCTTCTAAAGCTACCACTAATGGGAAGAGAACAAGCACAGCAAAAAAGAGCTGGAAGAAAGTGAGATATGAGCTTTCAATATCCCTTAGGTATCTGCCCAAGACAGTTACGCTAGCATAGAACAGAGCTCCCAGAGATGCGAAAATTATCCCCAAAAAATCTTTACTTTTAAGAGAAATTTCACTCTGGGTACCTATTATAAACGCTCCCACAAGAGCCATGAAAATAAAGGCTATCCTTTTTGTCGTTATTTTCTCTTTGAGAAATGCCGCGGAGAGTATAACAACTATTACCGGGGCCAGGTAGTAAATAAGCGTAGCCTTCGCTATGTCTGTGTATAAAACTGCGGAAAAGAAAAATACCCAGTTTAATCCAAGCACAGCTCCGAGCAGAAATACCAAGTGCAATTTGGGTTTTATTCCTGAGAACGCTTTTTTGATCCATCTATAGTCGTTAAGGGTGTAGAAGAACAGAAAGATTAGGCTGCCTAAAAGCACTCTATAAAAGGCTAATTTCAAGCCGCTTAAATTTGAGTACCTAGCAAAAATTCCTACACTCCCCCATATAGCCATAGAGATTATTATTTTAGTGCGTCCGTTGATCATGAGTTACCCTCCGTGCTTTCCTTCCACAGCTCGTATGCTTCTCTAACCTCTTTTTCTCTAAATTTGGGGACAGCATCTTTAAATGGGTTGAAGGATTCCAGTTCTCGCTCGCTGTTTCCTATATATGTGGCAATAAGGCCTACCTTTGAGTGGAGAGAAGAAGGCAGACGGAGAATCCTCTTTACGTCAACAGTTACCCTTCCGTCAAAATATGCTTTTGAAAATGTTGTGGATAAGCTGAACAATCTTAAAAGTGTCTTGTATCCAACTCCCTGAGGAAACGCGGTCAATAGGGCTTTTTTTACAAAATTTTCGTATATATTATCTCTATTCTCCATTATTGGGTTTATTTGCGTCTTATTTAAACCAATGTTTCTCAGGTGATGTTCGGTGATTCTCTTAATAAAATAACCAAACCTCAATCTAAAGACCCGATAATAGCCAGATGACAGCAGTATTTTTCTTTCTTGGATATCTTCGAAAGTTATTTCTTCGGCACTGGATATATAGCTCAAAATTCTTTCCCTGGCTTTTGAGTCCAGTTCGAGAGCCCAATCATCTAAAACCCTGATATGGTAGCCCCTGCCAGAATAAACAACATGAATGTTTTCAACTCCAAAATCCTCCCTCAGAATAATGAGAGTATCCCTGGCTAATTCCTTGGCATCTTCAAGACATACTGGACACACAGTTCCTGCTTCATGGTTGCACCTCTTTAGGGGGAGGTCTTTTGCATCTATGTCAAAAACTAACTCCGCTCCAAGCCAGCCATCCATATTTTTCGGATCACTGTATAAAGCTACGCTGGAATAGATTGAATAGGGGGCTGTAATTTTTACATAGTCTTCTAAATCTTTAATATCATGAAATGCATTTTTTCTGTCATTGGGACCTTCTCCAGTATGGTCGAATCCGAACTCCCTATTCTCTAAGGTGTCCAAAATAAACTTTGGAATTTTCTTTGGATTCCACTCTTTTGAATAATATTTTGTTCTCTCCTCCTTGCTGACTTCCCTAAAGAGGCTGCTCATTCTCTTCACCTTCGTTCTTTTTCTTACTCAGATACAGCTTTCTCAAATAGTATGTCAGTGGATTCCTGATGTACTTGCAGTCTTTGTCTGGCTTGCAGAGCTGGGGCGCACTGGAACGTATTTTTTCACAATTAGGGGGAAAATACCATGTTGAATTTCCACTGTCTTCTAAAGTCGGTTCCAGCGTGTAGCCAAAACCTAGATGATACCATATGTTCTTGATCTCGTTAGGCTGATCGTGAAAAAGAGGAGGCTTGCATCTATTGCCAGCCTGAATTATCAAGGGTAGAATTTCTTCTTTTATTACCCTTAGATCTTTGACACAGTCTTTCACTCTAACGTCTCTTTTAGGGGGGTTAGGGCATATCCTAGCATAGCTCAAGAAAGAAGTCAGCAATACAGTTATAGCGTAGTTCCGCAATCCACTCGGGACTCCACCCATTGCGATTTTAATACAAGGGGGGAATATATCAAAACGCAAAGGCTGAGCAGTAGTGCTGAATTTCTCAACTCTCTCTTTAAAGTACTCTTGAGCAAGCTCGCTTAGCCGGGAATAAAGTTCCACGTAGTAGTGAGGCAGTTCTTCTCTGATATCATAAAGAATGTTGACTGCCTTTTCGAGGTTTTTCTCGAAACTCTTCTTCCACAGCTCAATCACTTGTACTCTATTTAGGTATACATACCCGTTTTTTATATAAAAATTCTTAAGAGAGTCGTCATTTAAGGAAATGAATTCTTTTAGAGGCATTTTGTACTTAAGGCTTATTTTATCTTTTTCTTCAGGGGGCAACTCTTCATGGAGGGTTTTCTCAATTATTGTTCTGTCTCTCTTTGGAATCTCATTTTCAGATGTCTTTTCCAAGGGTAAAGCAAGCTCATCAAAGTTTTCTGACGACTCTATCTTTGTTAGATATATCTTCAAGTTTGCCTCCTTAACTAGCTCCATCTCCACTCCATAGGGAGAAAATGCCAAAGCTCCTAAAAGAGCATAAAAGCTTATCAAATCTCTCCAATCATCCAAATTTAGCAAATAATCGGGGATTTTATTGGTATTTACCCACCGAACTCTTTCCAGAGCCAGCTCTATGTCCAAATAGGTGGGAATAATCTCAAGTAGCTCATTGATGCTCTCAAATTCATTCAATAATTCTTGGGCTCGTCTCCCAAATGGGTCTAGCATTGACTCACCTTTTAGAATACTATCTCTTTCACAATAAAACTCTTTTGTTATGGGATTATTATAAAGGTTTATCAATCCCTTAGAAATTTTACAATATCATAAGCATGGGACACACAAATATCCAAAAACCTTATATTCTAAAGAATAGTAATTTGAGTAGATGATTGGGGAGTTTAAAGTAATGCCAATATAGGTGATTTATTATGGTAGATGGCTTTTCCATAAGAAGGGTAAAAAGTGGGATTCCGGGATTTGACGATCTAATTGGAGGAGGGTTCCCTGAAGAATCAACGATCCTTATCACCGGTAGTACTGGAACTGGTAAAACTACTTTTGCAGCTCAATATATATACAAAGGTGCTGAAGAATACGGAGAACCGGGAGTTTTTGTAACTTTAGAAGAGAGAGCGAAAGATATAAGGAGAGAAATGGCCCAATTTGGATGGGACTTTGAAAAATATGAAAAAGAAGGATTGATAGCAATTATAGATGGTGTCAGTGCAATTTCTGGAATACCTTCAGAAGAGAGATTCGTTTTGGAAGATAGACTTAACGTTGATAACTTTTTGAGATATTTATACAGGGTTGTTAAGGCAATAAACGCGAAGAGACTTGCTATCGATTCCATTCCGTCCATAGCTTTCAGACTTCAAGACGAAAGGGAAATTAGAGGTGTTCTCTTAAGGTTAAACACAATTCTTCTCGAGATGGGCGTCACAACACTTCTTACTACAGAGGCTCCCGATCCAAAAGCCGGAAAAATAAGCAGATATGGAATAGAAGAGTACATCGCGAGAGGCGTTGTTATTCTCGATCTTCAAGAGAAGAATATAGAGCTTAAGCGTTATCTTTTAATCAGGAAGATGAGAGGAACTAAGCATTCCATGAGAAAGTATCCTTTTGAGATAACTCCTCATGGAGTTGTCGTATACCCAAGTGGTGAAATCTACTGAAAGGGTGAGTTAATTTGAATTCGGGGTTAAACTTTTCATCCAATGGGGAAATAGAAGAAAGATTGGAACGGGTTCCCACAGGTATAATTGATTCCTTGTTGATGGGAGGGATACCACGGGGCAGTGTTGTTCTATTAATTGGTGACCCAAAATCAGGTAAAACCACTTTTATAACCCAGTTTATGTATAACCAGCTCCTTTCTGGGGCGGATGTTATAGGGCTTCTAGTTGATGTGGCCAGATATGAGTTTATAAGCAATGCACTTGATTTTGGATGGGGGTTAATGGGATATTTAAATGACAGGCTCCATATTCTTGATGCATACACCCAGAGGCTACGTGGTGCACCAAAATTCTCATTTACAGAAGAGGTTATACCCGATATTAGGGATACCTCCCATCTAATAGACGTGATAAAGGATTTGACTACAAAGATAATTTTGAAGAATCCTGAAGTTGAAAATCCCCCAGTAATCGGAGTAGTTTCGTCTTTAACACCCATGTTCTTTGAAACTGAAAAGAAGCAGATATATAAATTTCTAGAGGATTTAAAGGGATTTGCTCATAAAAACAAGCAAGTGTGGCTGCTAGAAATGAATTCTGGGGTAGAGGAGCCCCAGGTTGAAACAATAATCAAAGCAATAGCGGATGGAATCATAGAGATGAAGCTGTTTGAAGAGGATAGAACTTTGAGAAGGTACTTAAGAGTTTATGGAATGAGAAGAACGCGTCATGTTCTTTCTTGGGTTCCTTATGATATAACAGAGAATGGAATTGTACTGCAGAATCAAAGTTTATAGCCCTTTAGTGAACCTGGTATCATCCATAAATTTTTTAACCTGATTTTTATTACTACTAATCATGATTAAATTAACAAAACTTGAAATAGTTTTAATAGCGGTGTCTATTGTTTCGATTTTACTACTTTACCTAATAGGAGCCGAGGCCACAACTCCAGTACCATTGGAAAGGGCAGAGAGAGGCAGCTTGATAAACTTCACAGGTGTTTGTGTTTATTCGCAAAATGATTTTAGTGTTTTATACGATGGAAAAGACACAATCGTCCTATATGATGCTCTGAAAATGGACAAAAGTTACAGGGTTGTGGGTAAGCTACTTGATGAATCAAAACACAGTGTAGAAGCCTTGAGGATAGATGAGGTTCCCTATAATACTTTAAACTTAGACTCAATTGAAGGAGCGTTCTGGAGTGACTCTTCGTGCTATCTTCTAACACCTCAGAGAATCAAACTAAGCAAATGCTTAAACGTCACCAAAGGAGAAAAAGTCAAGGTTTATGGGCTTTTCTATGGAGAAAGATTCCATGTTGTTGATTACATCCCTAAGGGGCTTTTGAAAATACCCATAAATGGAATGCCTTTTAAAATCAGGGGAATTGTAATTCGGAACACAAGTCCAATAACAATATGGAACGGAAGCGAGGAAATTAACGCATACTTACCCTATAAAACCAAACTAGAACTTGGCGATGAAGTCGAGATAATGGGAATTGCAAGGCTTTACTCCACACTCACCCTTTATGTCAATTCTCCCAGCGATGTAAAGGTCATTGGAAAAGCAAAGACTGTGCCCGTTGGAAAAGAGACAATTGGGGAGATAGCACATGGGGTGTGTCAGGTCACAAAAGATGGTATCTCCTTGGGCCTAAACTGCACAGAACTAAAATTATATGGCTTCTCGGCTAATTTTGGAGATATAATAGAGTTCTACGGCATAAGAAGAAGGAATTCCCTGTACTGCATAGAATGCACTGTTAAAATCCCGCGGGATGAGCTTCCAAATTCAATCTGTAATCCCGATTTTGGCACCCCGCTGAAAATACATGGGAAGGTGGAATGGGTGAAAGTCTACAAAAACGGATTTGGGCTCGCCAATGTTACCAACGAAGAATGCTGGATATTAGTTAAGCTCCCCAAATCCCTGGGAGTTTATCCAGAAGTCAATGAAACACTTACAGCTTTTGGTTTTTATACCACCTATAGGGAAGCACCTGCTTTTGAAATACCCTCAAGGGATGACATATGCTTAAATGGGTCATGCTAGGCATTTTATTTGGTACGGTGACAGGTATTACGCCTGCTTTGCATGTCAACACCTTGGCATCTATTGTTGGAAGTTTCCTGACTTCTCCGGGAGGGTTTTCGTATGTGGTGCTTCTCTACTCAATGGGGTTAACGCACACATTCTTGGATGCATTTCCCTCAACTTTCTTTGGCATTCCAGAAGAAGAAACAGCGATAAGTGTCCTTCCGGCCCATAGGCTTGCCCTTCAAGGCCGAGGCCTTGAAGTCATAGCAATTTCCCTAAAAGCTAGTCTTTTAGCTGCAATATTCTCCCTTTTCTTGGCGGTTCCCTACGTTTTGCTGGCAAGACATTACACAGCTTTTCTTGGCAAAGTTGCTGTGTTTTTGCTAGCTTTCTTTCTTGTTATTACAGAAAAAGGCGTAAAACGATTATATGCCCTGCTGATTTTCATCCTCTCTGGAGCCTTTGGACTTGTCGTGGATAAACTTCCTCTTAGAGAACCATATTTCCACGTTTTTGTTGGGTTGTTTGGGATTCCCGCAATATTGTTTTCTCTGAACAACAACCGGAAGATTGAACTTAAGGACTCAGAAATTCAAATGCCAAAAAAGAGGTTTTTGAAGTTCTCGTTCATTGGCACGTGTTTTGGAATGTTGGCTTCTCTTTTACCAACCTTTACGTCGTCTCAGGCCGCACTCTTAGGAAGCTTCTTTTCAAAAGATGAACGCACATTTTTGACAATAGTTTTCTCAGTTAACACCTCAAACTTTATTTTTGGCCTCATAAATTTTTATGCGACTGGAAAAACCAGAAACGGCATCCTAGTTTTGATTAAAGACCTTTATTATCCTCTAAGTCCTGAAGAGCTTGTTATTCTGTTTCTTGTAACAATAATGACTAGCAGTATCGTCAATTTCTACGGTATGGCGCTTTCAGAAATGCTCGGAAGGGCAATATCAAAAATCAATTACACAAAACTGAATTTGGCGGTGTTAGTTTTTATATGGGCAGCATCTCTTTACTTCGATGGACTACTTGGACTGATGGTTCTTTTAACAGCCACAATAATAGGTGTTAGCACCACTCTTCTAAAAATAAAACGAACGACCTGTATGGGCGTGTTAATGCTTAAAATAATGTTGAGCTAGACAAAAAGATTAAAGAATTAGGCGCCTTCCTTTTTTTCTTTCAATATCTTTTGGAATTCATTGTAATCAGTAACAACTTTAACTCCCTCAAGTGTCTCGAAATATGCCTTTTTGATTTTAATTTTTCTAACACCTGTGTATTTCATTTCTGGAGGATCATAAGAACCTGGTTCGACGATTTCGTCTTCTATTACATACGTTTTAATATCGGGTTGCCCTATATACTTCCAAACTTCGTAGAAAACCTCTGGAGCTAGGTGTATTTCTCCATCCACCTCTGTGTAGTCTGCTCCAATTGCATCCAGAAACTCTTTTATTACTTCCAAGTTCATAGAACTCACCACTCATAATATATGAGGTCAATGGTTAAATACCTATCGCCTTAACTTTGAAAGGGTGAGAGAAAATGAGCAAAGTGTACGTTGATGCTCAAGCTTACAGAGCAATTGAAAAGGGAGCAATGATTGTTTTCAAGAAGGGAGTAGTAAGGACTGAAGGCGAGATTAAGCCGGGAGACATAGTGGAGGTTTATTCTCGCGGAGGCAAGTTCTTAGGAAAAGGATTCGCCAATCCAAACTCAAACATAATGGTTCGACTAGTCACAAAGGAGAAAGATGTGGAAATAAACAAAGAACTATTCAAGGAGCGCATAAGGAAGGCAAATGAGTACAGAAAAAAAGTTCTTGGATACGACAAGGCATACAGAATGGTGTACGGAGAAGCGGACTATCTGCCCGGTCTTATCGTGGACAGATTTAACGATATCGCATCGCTTCAGATTTCAAGTGCTGGAATGGAGAGGTTTAAGCTTGACGTTGCGGAAGCTATCCTTGAAGTAGAACCTGAAATCGAAACGGTCTTTGAGAAAAACACAGGAAGGTCGAGAAGAAGAGAGGGCTTACCGGAGATAGAGAGAGTCTTGCTCGGGAAAGAAAAATACCGCACAATCATCGAAGAAGGGAGAGCAAAATTCATTGTGGACATGAGGGGTCAGAAGACAGGGTTCTTTTTAGATCAAAGAGAAAACAGAATTGCCTTGGAAAAGTACATTAAAGGCGGGGAAAAAGTGCTTGATGTTTTCACATACACGGGAGGTTTTGCTATTCATGCAGCAGTCGCAGGGGCAGAGAAAGTTATTGCAGTTGATAAGTCTCCATCGGCAATAGAACAGGCAAAGGAAAACGCCAAGCTCAACGGTGTTGAAGATAAGATGGAGTTTGTCGTTGGGTCTGCATTTGAGGTTATGGAAAAACTGCAGAAAAAAGGAGAAAAATTTGACATTGTAGTTCTGGACCCTCCTGCGTTCGTCCAGCATGAGAAAGACCTCAAGAGGGGTCTTAGGGCATACTTCAACGTAAACTACCAAGGACTAAAGCTCGTTAAGGACGGAGGTATATTGGTTACAGCTTCATGTTCCCAGCATGTTGATATGCAGATGTTTAAGGATATGGTAATAGCCGCCGCAGCAAAAGCCGGAAAGTTCCTGAAGCTTCTTGAGCCCTATAGAACTCAAGCACCAGATCATCCGATATTGATGGCTTCAAAGGATACCGAATACTTAAAGTGCCTGTTCCTTTATGTAGAAGATATGAAATGAGGTCTTTTCTTATTTTATTTTTGGCATCAGACCGTGGGCGTGTCCTCACAGCTTTGCTCAGTGGAGGTGCTTTCTCCTCATCTGCCACACGAGGTTTGAGGTTTTCTAATATAAGTCTATCGTTTGATAAATATCAGTGAATGTCTGTATCTGGTTCCCACTTTAAATCTTATATCGCGAACAAAATAACCAATGTGCTCCCCTTCTAAAATTAGGCTTCTCAGCAAGCTCTGTTTGTCGGGTAGAAAAAGAGCAGCCTTTCCATTTTCATTTAGGTAGTCCCAACCTTCTCTAAGGATTTTTACGGAAAACCCTTCCCCATATTTGCCCCCACCAACACCCTCCCTCTCCGTAAGAACACCTTTTGTGGGCTTTTCGTAATACGGAGGTGCAGAAAATATCACATCGAACTTCTCTCCTTTTGGTATCAAACCCTCAATAATTTCCCCGTTGCTCTTTATCAGTTTTACGTTGGATTTATTTCGCTCGATATTTCTCTTAGCGTACTCAAAAAACTCATCATCGACTTCAGTAGCCCATACTTCGCAGTTAAACAGTTTATCCGCCATAATAGCCATTAGAGCAGAATGCCCGGTTCCTATCTCCAGAACTTTTTTTCCATCCCTTAGAAACGTCTTTAAGAAGATAAAACGGGAAATTGGTGTTGTTATAAGTCCTCTGGGATGATATTCAATGTCAATGTCAAAAACTGCGTCTGCAATCGCTTTGTTATATAATATCCTCGCCCTTCTGTTTGATAAGTCTAACCTGCCTTTCTCATCAAGGTATTTTTCGAGCTCGGGGAAGATTTTAATTGCTTCCCTAACCGGCAGTCCAAGTTTCCCATCTTTCCATGAAGGCATGAAAGCAATTCCCTGACCAATAATTTAAAGGTTAGCATTATAAAAAGAAAGGTCAAAGAAGCGCCAGAGCTGCCATTATCTTGGCATCTTCAACCATGTTCTCAATTTTTGCATACTCGTTAGGCTGGTGGGCGGTCTCGTCGAGTGTAGCCCAAACAACTGCTGGAATTCCAAGCCTTCTGAAGTATGCGGCAAAGGTCCCTCCTCCGATGCCCCCTATTTTGGCTTCCTTTCCTCTGAATTCCTTTATAGCTTTCTGCAAGAGCTTAACAATCTCACTGTCCCTGGGAGTTGGAGCCGGTGCATCGAGCCTCTGCAACACTTCTATCTCAATCCTGGGCAGGACTTCACCGTTTATTTCTTTCTTGTACTTCTCCTTAATCTTCTCGGCAAGTTCTTGGGCATCGTTTAGGATGTCATCTAGGCTGTACTGTGGCAACACTCTGCAGTCGAAGACAACCTCGTGCTCTCCTGGAGCTATGTTGGGAGCATCACTTGGATTTCCGCCCATAGTTGGTTCGAAAGTGCTCTCTGGGGGATCAAAGAGGTCATCCCTTGCGCTGTATTTCTCGTGGAGGAACTCATCAAGAGATTTTGCGTAATCAATGGCAACCCTGTGAGCGTTTAACCCCAATCCTGGCATGCTTGCGTGAACCTGCTTTCCTTTGACCTTGATTTTCATCCAAAGAATGCTTTTTTCTGCTATTTCTATGAATGTTCCTTCTTCGTTTCCACCATCAGGTACTAGGACTAGGTCGTCTTTTTTAAATAGTTCTGGGTGTTCTTTTATTAGCCATTCTAAGCCGTATTTACTTCCAGTCTCTTCATCACTCACAAAGGCAAGGACTATCGTCCTCTTGGGTCTTATTCCAAGGTTCATTAGGGCTCTAACTGCATAAAGTGAGGCAACTAAACTCTGCCCGTTGTCTTCGCTACCCCTGCCATAAATTTTACCATCCTTAACGAGAGGCTTAAAAGGCTCTGTAACAGTCCACTTGCTTAAATCTCCAGGTGGGACAACGTCCAGGTGGGTAAGAATCCATAATCGTGGGCTTTTTTCGCCCTGTTCACCGTAATAGTATGCCAGAATGTTCGGTCTAACGCCGTTTTTAGCCCTTGGGTCTGGAGCATCATAGCGTTCAATCTTGTCAAAGGGCCAGTCCTTGATTATCTCCAAGAGTTTTTGAGCCTTATCATATTCTCCTTCGCCGCCACTATCAGGACTAATTGCTGGGATCTTGATAAGCTCGACCAAAGTATCCACCATATCATCCCTTAAAGCTTCAATTTCCTTAAAAAGGGCTTCCGTATCCATTTACATCACCATCCCTAATTGGGGGTTTCCATTTAAAGTAATTTTGGTTCAAGAATAAATCAAAGTTAAAAGAAGAAAAAGAAAGATCACTCGACTTCCTTCTTTCCTGTGAGGTAGAGCCACACCGCTATAATTGCGAGGAGAGCTATACCAAGAAGGTCGCTGCTGAATCCTATTGATGGTGCTTTGTCTGCCACTATTAGGCCAGCGAAGACTATACCCATTAATGCTTCTCCAGCTATAAGTCCAGCTGCTCCAAGTACTCCAGCATCTGTCGGTTTTTCTTCAGCCTTTGCGCCTCTTGCTTTTCCTACGAGCCATCTAAGGATACCTCCAATGAAAATAGGAACACCGAGGCTCAATGGGAGGTAGATACCTACCGCTACGGGCATTACTGGCGTTCTGAACTTTGACTTCTTCATGGCCAAAATTTCGTCAAGGACTATTAAGGCTATGGCAATTCCTGCACCAATAAAGACCATGTTCCACTCCAGCGTTCCGGTGAATACGCCCTCTGTAACTTTTGCCATGAGAAATGCCTGTGGAGCAGCTAATGCATTTTCCTTAGCCGTTGGTGTTCCGGCAATACCGTAAGCCTTTATAAGTAAGTTCAACACGGGAGCCATCACTAATGCTGCCGTAAAAGTTCCTACTATCTCAAAGACCTGCTGTCTCTTTGGAGTGGCCCCAACAATGTGTCCCGTTGCCAAATCTTGCATTGTGTCTCCAGCAATGGCAGCGGCGGTACAGATAACGGCTGCCACCAATATAGTTGCTGTCATACCCTCTGTTCCACTAAGTCCGAGGCCTTTAAGAACCAATGCTGTGAAGAGCAAGCTCATGATTGTAATACCGGACACGGGGTTGTTTGATGAACCAACGACACCGGCTAAGTAACCAGCAATTGAGCTTCCGAAGAATCCCACGATAAGCATTATTACTGCCATAATTGCCGCAATTCCAATAGAGCCTATAACATGAGCATATAGCAGGAACAATGGAACCACGAAAGCAGCTATAAGCATTAATACCGTGGGCATTGGCATGTCCTCTTCAGTTCTTAGGATCGTTTCACCGCTTTGCTTTTTCCTTGCTGCTTCAAGCCCAGCTTTTATACCTCTCAAAATTGGGCCTCTGAGCTTTACAAGGCTCCAGAGACCACCAACGACCATTGCTCCAACTCCCATGTATCTTATTTTTGTACTCCATGTGACCCATGCAAGGTCTAAGGCGCTAAGTCCTTCGGGGTTGCCTGTCTTGGCAACGTAGAGTGGTATTGCTATAAACCACGCAATTGCACCACCGAGGAAGACGAGGAATGCTATGTTGAGACCAACGATGTAACCAACGCTAAGTAGAGCTGCTGAAAGGTCGCTTCCAAAGTATAATACCCTTCTTCCAACAAACTTGGCGGATTCAACAGCTCCCGCCCAAAGCCCTGAGCTTCCTAGGAGCTTGTAGATACCACCAAAAATACCGCCTATAAAGATTGGTTTTGCGTGGGAGCCACCTTTATCTCCTGCAATTAGGACTTCAGCACAGGCGGTACCCTCTGGATATGGGAGCCTCTCTTCAACAATAAATGCCCTTCTTATCACAATTGTGAATAAAGCACCCAGTGAACCACCCAATGCGGCTATTATGGTTACAAGCCAGTATGGAAACTCTGTGTATGTTCCTAAAACCACCAAAGCCGGGAAGGTAAAGATTACACCTGCTGCTAATGACTCACCTGCAGATGCTGCTGTTTGAACCATGTTGTTTTCGAGGATGTTTTTGTCTTTAAATGCCATCAATATGGCCATAGATATGACCGCAGCTGGAATGCTGGCGCTAACGGTCATACCGGCGTACATACCGAGGTATGCATTTGCCGCACCCATAATTATTGAGAGCACTATACCTAAAATAAACGCTTTAGCAGTGTATTCGGGCAAAGATTTTTCCGGTGGGATATATGGTTTAAACTCCAAGCTTAGCACCTCCGGACTTTATTGGCATTTTAAACTACATAAATCTAATATAAAATACTTTTGGTTATATAAGAAAAAACTAATGTCGTATTCTATTTCACTATTGTTCCAAAAATTTACATAAATTTCCCAAAAAGTGCATTCATGTACTAGTATATGAAAAGATTTTCATAACCCTGCTCTCATGAATTTCCATAGAGCTTATATATGCGTTTACTCCTAACTATTAATATCGCTAAAAAGCGGAGGGAGGTAAATTGGTTGAGATACTCTTTTTGGGCAGTGGTGGCGGAAGATTTATCACAATAACTCAATTTCGCCCCACTGGCGGCTTTTTCATTAACTCAAGTAAGCGAATTTACGTAGACCCCGGGCCGGGGGCGTTAATTAGAGCATGGAGATACAAGATAGACCCGAGGAAAATAGACGTACTTTTTGTTTCCCATCGGCATACAGACCACTGCAACGATGCCGAGATTATGGTAGAAGGGATGACAGTTGGAGTAACAAAAAAACGAGGCATGCTCATAGCATCAAAGAGCGTGGTCTACGGAGACGAAAACCACACTCCAGCGATATCAAAATACCACCTCGATTCATTGGAAGAAGTTCATATTCCGAACCCGGGAGAAAGACTGCCGCTTGGAGAAGACGAAATGACAATAACCCCCACCGTGCATTCGGATCCAACTGGAATAGGGTTTATACTAAAAACTCCCGTTGGGAAAATAGGATATATCCCGGACACAGAGTACTTCGAGGAATTGAAAAAACTATATGATGGCGTTAGGCTGTTGATAGCATCAGTAACAAGGCCGACGAACATGAGGATTCCTTATCACCTATGCACCGAGGACATTATTTACATGCTGAAGGACATGGAACAAAAACCAGAAATGCTGATAATGAGCCATATAGGCATGAAAATGCACTTTGCAAACCCCTATAAAGAGGCTAAATTCATAGAAACCGTGACAGGAGTAAAAACCTTGGTTGCAAAAGAGGGATTCAAAGTTAAAATGGAAAAAACGGACATACAGCTAAGAACCCTAAGACCTGCCAGAGACCTCTGAGACCAGTTTATTGACCAAGTTGTATGTCAAATTGAACAGTTCATCTCTTCTTTTTTCCGTAACTCCTTCTACAACAACTCTAATCTTCGGCTCGGTTCCGCTCGCTCTCACAAGTACCCATGAACCGTCCTTAAGGTTTAGTCTTATGCCAGAAATCGTTATGCTTTCTTTAATTTGGTCGTTTAGATACTTTTGTAACTCCTCTTTTGCCTTCTCGATAACTTGGTATTTTATCTCGTCCGGGCACCTCACATTCTTTTTTATCATGTAGTATTGCGGGATATCTTTGACTATCTCTGAGAGCGGCTTTCCTTCTTGGTCGATTATTTTCACTAGCAGCCCAATTGTAACAAAGCTGTCAATCCACAGTCCGAACTTGGGATGAATGAACTTCCACGGTTCTGAGGCAAATATCGCGTTGTACTTCTTTATTCCATCATGGAGCTGACCCAGTGGGACTCTGTATACTTTTCCACCTTCCTCTTCCACGACTTTATCGATTCTGAAGGAAGTGTTTATTGAAACTACAACGTTTCCTCCATTATGTTCTCTGGCATAGAGCCTTGCAAAAAGCGCTATCAGAGTGTCTTCCTCTATATAGTTGCCCTTTTCATCGAATATCGCAATTCTGTCAGCATCACCATCTTGAGCGATCGCGAGGTCGAAGCCAAGCTCTCTGACAAGATTGCTTAAATATGCTATGTTTTCATAGGTAGGCTCGGATTTTCTACCCGGGAAATGTCCGTCTGGATGGGAATTCAACGTCACGACTTTTGCTCCCATCTCTCTCAATAAATATGGAGTTATTAAACTACCAGCACCATTCCCCATATCCAAGAGAATTTTCAATTTGGTCTCGTGATTTACATAATCCAGTATCTCTCCAATATACTGCTCTCTCAAATCTAAGTCTTTTACGCTTCCAATTTTATCCCATGGGGCAATTTTGTAGCTTTTGGAGAAGATTATTCTCTCCAGTTCCTCTTCTTGTTCCAAAAAGAATTCTATTCCTTTCTCATTAAACACCTTAATGCCATTATCACTCGGTGGATTGTGGGATGCCGTTACCATTACACCAGCGTTTCCAAGCTTGTTTGTGGCCCATGCAAGCATTGGGGTTGGAACAAGGCCAATTCTGATGACATCCACACCGCTGCTCAGTAGACCGCTTACGATTGCACTTTCGAGCATTATACTTGATGTTCTTGCGTCTCTCCCTACAACAACTGTACCGTGGTCAATATACGTACCAAGGGCTTTTCCGACATTTAGAGCAAGCTCTGGAGTAATTTTTGAATTAATAGGACCTCTAATTCCCGCAGTTCCGAACAGCCTCATTCTATCACCACACCAAATTGGATGTTAATTTATATATCTTTCCCGTATGGCCTCCAGGTGTAAACGGGTAATCCATTGTAGTTTTCGAGCTTCAAAATTCTGGGCATTGAATCGAGAGAAAACGGCAAAATGTACACAGGGGTTTTAAGCAGTTTGCCCAGCTTTAAAATTGGCTCAACGATTTCTGGGGTTGGCCGAACAGAATATATAGCAGTTGCGTTCCTGTATATCTCCAACCTCGGTGAAAAAACATCATCCACATAAGCTTCCAATCCTAATTCCTTGGCCTTTTTAACTGCCTCGGCGTTCCAATCCACAACTAAAACCTCTCTTCCGAGTTCTTTTAGCTTTAATGCTACTTTAAAGTTGAATCCAACTCCTATTTCAACGAATTTTCCCTCTGGATGTCTTTCGACTAGGAACATAGCGAGTTTCTCAAAACTCATAAAAGATACGAGAAAAAGAAAGGTTAAAAAGTTTTTTAGAATATTGCTTTTTTTGTTTTTTTATCGAAGGTGTGGATTTTCTTCATGTCAAAGACAACGTCAACCTCTTCTCCCCCCCGAACTTTAGACTCAGCCGAGAACTTACCAACAAAACTCAAACCACCAACCCTCAAATGCACGACCTTCTCCCCACCAAGATTCTCAACAATATCAACCCTAGCCCTAACCATATTCTCCCCAGGAACCTTCACCTGAGCAAACAAAGCATCATAAACATCCTCCGGCCTTATACCAAAAATAACCTCCTTGCCAACATATCCCAGCTCCTGCAAGACCTCAAACTGGTCCGGCAGCAGTTTAAGCCTGAACTCGCCAAAGTCCAAGAAACCATCCTCTGTAACGCTGGCATCAAGGAAATTCATTGGTGGCGAGCCAATAAAACCAGCCACG
>Ga0208431_100034_pt1 | contig 29239 bp, 29 predicted proteins | sample Wag42014_10_29_FD_187353 | JGI IMG/M metagenome (GOLD analysis project Ga0208431, IMG submission 187353) | Deep subsurface shale carbon reservoir microbial communities from Ohio, USA - Utica-2 Time Series 2014_1_29 (SPAdes) (version 2) ...
GACAACACTCACATCATGCTTATTCGCCGGATCAACAGACAGTAAAGCCAGCAAATTTCCATCAGAGTAACAGGTCAGCTTGTACCCATAGTAAAACTTTTTTTAGAGGGAACAAACCCAACTGCGGGCTTTTCAGAGATGACTTCTGAAGAACCCTCCTTATCCTTCCTGTTTTTTCTGGCCAACTCCTTGGTCTGAATGGGTTTTGAGTCCAGTATTCTAACGTATTCTCTGGCGTGTTTTTTGAATAATTCTTCCTGCGCTAGGAGCAGGAGTTTTTCGTGCCTGTTCAAGCGTTCTGTTAGTTTGTTGTACCTGATTTTGGGGAACAGCTTCATTTCTTCGATTAGGACTCTGTAAGCGTGCTTGTAAACTCCGTTAAAGTGCAAGTGTGCTAGTATTGCGAAGGTTATCAGGTCGTAGAGGCTGATTATTTCCCTGTGAGTGTTTTTCGGGTAGTGTTTGCTGATTATCGGATAGATTTCGGATTTTATGATCAGGATTTTCCTTTGAAAGCTCAATACAACCACCAATCAACCAAAAGACTTAAGTGCTTATAACTCTAACGATCTAATGGGAACTAGGGTTCAGTGGTGATACCACATGGCAAACTTTGGATTATGGTGGGTCAAGTGGAATGGAGGTGAATACGAGTCAAGAATGATAAAAGGAAGAGATGAAAATTGGCAGGGTATCCCTGCAACCATTGATAACTTTAAAGAGTTGGGGTTCAATTATGCAGTAGTTCTTGACGGTGAAGGGAAGGGCACTCCACAACAAGGATATTCATATAATGATGGATATTATGATGGAAACAAGTTTGGAAGCTGGTTAAACAGACATTTCGAGGGTGCTATTGACTATTTTGCTTCTATCCCCATATTGAATAATACAAATATCTCCAGCAAGGGTGTTAGAGGAGTGTCCTACTGGAAAGGATGGATTGATGGAGTTTTAGATTCGACTGGAGGAAATTTAAAGGGATTTTACTGGAGCCTAGAGGATGCATGGCAAGTGAGCGATGGGACAGTGTATGAGGAAGACATTGAAGAAATATCAGCTTATGTGAGAAACTTAAACAAGAAGCTTATATGGATACCCTCAGCGTGTACATTGGTACTCGAGAAAACCAATATTTTCAGTCTTGCAGGCCTCTTCGACTATGTCTTTGTACAACCTAACTACTACCAACGAGGAGCTATTGCAAGGGGAGCTAATGATTACATCCCATATACTTATGAAGTTTTTAAAGAGTGGCTAACAAAACTTGAGAATCTAAAGAATGAGAACGATGCATTCAACATCTATATAGAAATGGAGGCCGATCAAAGTTTGCTCTTTTACTATATTGATCATACACACCTAGAAGAAAACTTTAGGATTTCCCTTCTTGAATACTGCGCCCCAACATTTAGTCCAGAATGTTTAAGCCAGTACACAACTGAAGCTAAAACCATAGCATACCACTACACTAAAGCACAGAAGGATGTCTTGGGAGGTTTATATCCGAACAGAGCATATTATCTCAGCATTGACCTGAATGTTATTAGTGAAATGAATGGATTTACTAGAAGATTGGGGGATAATTATGTATAACCATTTCAGAATCTCGTTTTTAGTCTTGCTGCTTGTTCTACCCTTAGTTTCCGGTGAGACCTGTGAACCTTACGAAACATATTCGATAACCTCAATCCTGCCAGGCAATGGGTATGCATTTATTATTGTGCACCATTCTGAATGGATATGCGAGAGGGTTGCGGGGGAGGAGACACTTAGGCGTAACATGCCCTATGGGGAATACGACCTCTACTATCTTTTCAATGGAAGCAACCTGCTCTTTTTGGGAAGAAGCAATCTCCTACTAGGCGAGCCTTCAATAATGGCTGAGATTAATGGGACTTTTTATATTCTGCAGCGCAGGGAGGAAATTATTCCCTACAAAAATATTACATTGATTATCAACGGTGAAGCCCGGAACTTTACGATTACCGCCCAGAAGACCGAGACGAGGGTTTACCGCTTTGAGGGATGTGCTGACTTGGCGTGGAACTGCACGAGAGTGGAGCTTCAGAACGGCACGGTGGTGTCCAACTGCACGGAAAGCCCCGTTTTGGACTACTTCTTCGCGGAGAATAGGAGGAGTCTGGAGGGTATCAGAGGAGAAATTCATGACGGCTTCGTAACTTTTCCGAACTCAAACTACAAAATTCCCGTTTTCGAGTTTGAAAGGCATTTCTCAGACTTTTTTGAGGGCAAGGAGCTTTCCAAAGCCCTCTCTGCCCTATATGCACTGCCCGTTGATGGAGGGATTCTCATCTACTATCCTGGCGAGATTAGGGCTGAGAAAGGCAGTTTCCTTTCGGAGTTGCCACTTGTATTCTTCTATGATGGAGAGAATCTAAGACATCTTGACATGAGCACGGATATGCAAGAACTTCCGGAGTGTAATCCCAGCCAAGCTCAAACAGAAAAAAATAAGAAGGAGATATGTGGTATCGGCACTTTGCTTCTCTTAATGATCATGCCGTTGGTTCTAAAAAAGTTGCACCAAGTAAAGGACAACTAAAGGGGTAGTGAGAATGAAAGCATTTCTCTCAATTTTTTTAATTTCTTTGGTGGTTTTTTCGTCTCTATGCATAAACCGGGCTTCGACAGGCCATTCCTCTCATCCGGAACCGGCTCAGGAAGTCACGGCGTTTCTCACTGAGGCTAAGAAAAACATTAAAGAATGCAACACAACTTTAAAGAAGCCTTTAGCCCCTTGGAGCGAGCCAGAGTATTTGAACATGACCGTCCTAAATGGAACAACCCTCAAGCTGGGCGGCAAGATATACAGATACACTGTTCTGGGCATCTGGAACGTTAGTTTTTCTGGAGAGGCGAACAGTGGGGAGTACAAAATTATCTGGGAGCAACTAAAGAACCTCACAACAACCGGGGGACATGAAATTGACTTCAAAATTTACAAAGGGAGTGCAATGATAAGTTCTTTCACCTACTGGTATGTCCCATTCCAGCTGGATTCGTTCTGTGTCGTGGTTAGTTCCAAATCCATAAAACTCCCAAACGGAGATACGTTAACCTTTATCTTCATGCATGTCGAAAAAGGAGATTTGTGGATTGCTTTACTTGGGTGACGCTTAGGGCTTCAGCTTAGCCGTTCTGCCTACCAGTAAAGTGCGTGTAGGGCGTTAATTTCATAACGGGTAGGCTTCCCTCCTCCCGTCTTCATCGGAGGGCTTTCGGGGGGAACGGAGACTCCCCACATCTTCAGGGCTTTCAAGCGAATATTCCACGAGCCAACCACATCCCTATCAGCCTCAAAACCACAATTCGAACACTTTAAAACCCTGTGCCCATTCGGGCTTAACTTTCCCCCACATATCGGGCATAGGGATGAAGTATGAGCAGGATTAACAAAAACCACACTCACACCCTTTAACTTGGCTTTATACTCAATAATGGCTTGAAGCTTCCTAAAACTCCACCTGTGCAAGCGACCGTTCATTTCAGCCGAATACCTTATTGTGTTCCTGATTTCCGTCAAGTCTTCGAGAGCAATACCACCATACTTTTCCGCCAGTTCAACAATCTTATTGGCTAATTTGTGATATAAATCATTTATCCTGTTTCTCTCCCTCATCCCATATTTTTCCAAAATCCATTTTCTCTTTTTACCAGTTTTTATCTTCTTCTGGATTCTCCTCCTCTTCAAGAAGTAGCCCGTTCTAATTTCCCTCTCGTGAGTAATGATCTGGATGAACTCGCCGTCTGGAAGGCTGAGGGTTACATTATTCTCGTTCAAGTCCACGCCGACAATGACTTTCGGCTCTCTGACTTCAACCTCTCTTGAGAACACCACGTGGAGAAAAACTCCCATCTGGTTTTTAACAAGCCAGGCTTGTCCTATTTTCCACTCCCTAAACTTCTCGTGGTACTTTGCACGATAAAACTCCAGTTCCAGCCTTCCACTTGGAGTTGAGAGTTTAATAAATCCTCCTTCAATGTCGAGTTTGAAGAGGTGATCATCAAGCATTATGACTTTTTTCTTGAAGGTTGGTTTTCCATTAGCTTTTCCTTTTCTCTTCCTCTTCCTGTAACTCTTGTAGATTGAGGTAGCCATTTGGCAGGCCGTGTAAATGTAGTGGCTCGGAAGGTCGGGGTACTCCTTCCGGAGGCTTTTGTACGTCTCTTTCTTCAACCGGTAGAAGCTCGTAATGTTGTTCTCAAAAACATAATCAAGGAGTAAATTTACAATATCAGAATAAAGGGAGAAAAGCTCTTCTAACCCTTCAGGTTCAGTCTTGAGCTTGAATTTTGCCGTGAGTTTAATCGTCTCTGAGGGCATTCTTTACCGCCTCGACGAGGCGTTTTTTCTTGTGAGAACGGGCACCATAGAGTTTTCCAGCAAAGGAAGTAACAATTGCTAACAAGTCCTCAACAAGTTCCTTTTCCGGTGTCTTCTCTTCATCATCAAAGATTACTTCAACCTCAACCCCGTGAGAGTTAAAGTATTGCTCAAGGTATTTGAATCCAAAGCGGGTGAGCCTGTCCTTGTAAGTTATCACGACTTTTGTTATTTCCCCGCTTTCAATGAGTTTGAAGAGCTGTTTTAACCCCTTCCTGTTCTCGTTCAGTCCTGAGGAAATGTCTGTTATGATTTTTGCAACTTGGTAGCCTTTTGATGCGCAGTAGTTCTTGAGGTATTCGACCTGTCTTTCAAGGTCTTCTTTCTGGTCTCTGCTTGATACTCTGGCGTAAATTACAACCTTGTCGGGGGTTTTGCCTTCGAGGAGTCTTTTAATCTCGCTTTCTGGAATTCTGTATTCTTTTCCGACCCTGTATGCTTTAATCTCTTCCGTCTTGATTTTCCTGATTAATGTTGGCTTGCTAATGCCAAGGAGCTGTGCCGCTTTTCCCGTCCTATAAAGCTTCATACTGCACACCCTTATTACAAACAATGACACAAAAATATATAAACTTTACGATTTTAACCATTTAGAAAACAGCCCCACAAGCTCTTCAATTATTTCATCTATTAAACCCAGACGCCTCTGGATAGAGTAAAATATCCCCGTTAGCTTGGAGTTTTCCCAGCCTTCTATCTTATACTTTGCAAATGCTTTTCTTTTTGCCTGCTGGCTGGGTTTTACTTCTTCCCCAAGCTTAAGGGCCTCTATCAGGGCGTAGAGCTGTCTGTCGCTTAGCTTTAGCTTACCCATATCAATCCCTCTCAAATCTGTAAATGTCTACCAAAATCCTCTCAAGCCTTTTTCGGTGGAAGAAAAACTGGGCCGGGATTTCAAAGGGCAAGGTTAGGCGGTGGGTAATTTTGAAGCCGTTGTCTTTAACAAAAGCTTCAATAAACTTCCTAACTTCTTCCTTGGCGAGGTGGATGGAATAAACAACATCGCTGACGTCAAAAGCCTTGAGAAGGAAAGGTCTATCCGCTTTTGGGTTTTGACTTCCAAAGGGAGGGTTCATTATCACAGTATCAACTTTCACGTTGAAGTCCTCTACCGGTGCATTCACAAACTCTATGTTGGTAATGTTCAGTGTTTTTGCATTTTCCATCGCTATCTCAAGGGCTTTTTTGTCTTTTTCGACTGCATAAACCTTTTTAGCCCCCATCAGGCTTGCTCCAATGCTTAAAACCCCGGTCCCGGCTCCAAGATCGGCTATGATTTTTCCCTCGATGTCTCCCATGGAATGGGCTAACCACAAAAGCTCCGCGGCAACGTCACCGGGAGTTCTATACTGCTCAAGCTCTGGTTTAGGTTCTTCAAAACCCTTCAACTTCGAGAGGATAATTGCGAGGTGTTTTTTCTTCATTCTATCACCTACGGGCTTGCAATATACTGGAGAAGCTCTTCCCAAGTCATGTTGAACTCAAGGCCCTCTATACCGAACATTGTCCCTGCTGTGGTCAATATAAACATTACCACAATCACCCCTAAGAGAAATCCGAACTCCGCTGTGAACGCCACAACGAGAGCTTCTTTTAAATTCAGTTTCAGCATTTTTAAAACCGCAAAAAGTACCAAAACCCCAAGAAAGAGGTCTATTCCAAGAGAAATTCCTACACCCACAACGGAGATTGCTAGAATCGAATAGCTTTTCATTTCCTTGTACGTGAAAACATCTAATGCTGTTTTCAGGAAGAGGTAGTATAGAAGCACAAGGAGGGTATAGATGATAACATCAACATTCTGCATGATAGGGAATTGGAAATGGGGCTTATAAAGACTTTGGAAGCTTGAGGCTTATTCCAATGGGTTCGTCCTGATCCCGTTTGCCCCCGAATATTTCATCGAACTCATAGTCTTCTCTCAGCCCGAGCAGAATCTCAAGCTCTCTTGGAGTAAGCACGGGCTTTCTCCAGTTATCAACATCGTCTATCGGCACCCTCGGGCAGGCGACCACAACGTAAGCGTCAAAGTCAAAGCCTTCCAGAGCTGGGTAGCTTATGTGGTTCATAACTATCAGTTGGGCCTTTTTTCCACGTTCTCTCAGCAGCTTCGCGATTTTTCTGGCCTCTCCAAGTCTCAGCTGGCCTTTCTTGGTACTTGTTATTACTCCAAACTTCTCCGCATCGTATGCCTTGGCTATCTGTGCCCAGCGCTTCCTGATGAGCCGCTCTGCCTCTTTATCCATCCATATCGCATCGCCGCTGTACGGGTTTATAGCTAAAGTTGGCTTTTTTGTGGCTAAAGCAACGCCAATGGGGTGGAAGTAGCCTGCTCCAATAAAGAGAACTCCATCGGCTTCCACTTTTGCTGCAGAGAAATTGCACCCCAAAACCTGGCCCGGGAAGGAAACCCTTCCATCCCCTTTACCAACTTTTACCTCAAATCCCTCATTTTCAAGGAATTCTTTCGCCTTTTGCAAGTCCTTTATGTGCTGAACCGTCGTAACCAGGGCTATTCTCTTCCCAAGCTTTCTTATCTCAGATATATTTTTTGATAACGCTTCAATCACATCTACCTTTGCAAAGGCGGGAATGAAAATCGTCGGAACTTCGAGGTTAAGCACCATGTATGAGTGACCGAGGTGGATTAGGGCATCACACCCTAGCATTTTGGCTTCTTTATCTGCCGGATCGCAGGCCCCATAATTAACCTCACCGCTTATCAGGCTCTCTATGCCGTTTTCTTCAAGAAACTCTGCCAAAAACTGTGCCTCTTTCTTGAGGCCCTCAGGAGTTTGAATCAAAACTCTCTTCGCATTCAGCTCTCTCAGCTTCTCCAAAACTTCTCTCTCGTGAAGTTCGTACATAGGCTCACCAATTCCTTCAAAAACAAAATTCTTTTAAAGATTTGGCTCCAACAATACTTCGAACTTCGAGGTATGGTGGTGAAAATGAGAAAGCTCGGACTCTTGCTGATAATTGTTTTTCTTAGCACGTTCGCCCTAGCGGAAAGGCCCTATGACTATGTTGCTGAGGCCACATTCAACGCCCTTAAAACGGGTGATTATTACGTTTTGCGGCTCTATCTGGATGAGGAAATGAAAAGAGCCTTTGACGAAAATCAATTTAACGCTTTCAGGAACGATCTTATATCAAAATATGGGGAGTTTAAAGGCTACAGCTTTGTTAAAGAGGGGAAAACAGGAGAGTTCATACTTGGTTATTATAACTTTGAATTTGAGAGAGCAAATGTCACCATAAGGTTGGTGTTTAAAGAGGTCAACGGGGAATACAAGCTCTCCGGCATATGGATTGATGCAGTAAATTCAAAAGAAGCAGGTATTCCGTTAGGAGTTGCACTATTCTTCCCGGTCCTGGGAGGCTTTTTAGCATTGCTGACATTTTACATGCTTGGATTTAAGAAAATAGGTGTCGCGGAGATAATTTTGGGCATCGTACTGGTTGCAATAACACTTGGCATTCAACCTCTAATACAGAATGCACCCTTCTTGGCAGTTGGTATAAGATCAAACTCGGAGATAGTTGCCAGGGGAACAATCTTCGTAGTTTTTGCGGCAGTGTGGCTTGGTTTTGTTGCTGGATTTTTCCAAGAGAGTCTGAAATATGGGCTTTCAAAAGGCAAGTATCTTAACGAGGCCCTTTTCATTGGTATTGGCTTTGGGCTTGGTGAAGCGATCCTTGTTCCTGCTTTACAGGCGATTCAGCTTATTGCATTGGGGGGGGTGACTCCAAGTCTCGCCAATGCTCTCGTTTCCATGCTCGAACGCTACTTGGCCACTCTGTTCCATGCCGGAACAACCGTGGTTTTGGCTTACTCCTACAAGAACGGCTTTGGGAAGAAAGCCCTGCTGGCTTTGAGCGTTGCTCACGGCATAATAGACACCTTTGCTGCATATTACCAGTTCAAGCCATCACCAGTGGTTTTGGCTGTGATCTATGTGCTCCTCTTGACTGTCTCAGTGCTCTTGCTCCGCTATGGCTTGCCCAAAGTGAAGGAGGAGAGGGAGGAAGACAGGATTGTTTGGTGACCACAAGAAAAAGGCATTGGAGAAATTCAGAAAAGAAATTAGGGCGGGAATATACGCTTATTTAGTCCTTTCTTTTTTAAAAAAAGAGAAAACTCACGGTTATGCCTTAAGAAAAGCCCTTGAAAACATCAGTGGGGGAAAATTTGTGCCAAGTGAGAGCACTCTCTACGGAATCCTCAGGACCCTTGAGAGGTATAACCTGATAAAGGGAGAATGGATGGAAGTTGGAGGGCGGGTGAGGAGGTACTATGAGATAACCAAAACCGGAGAAGAAGTCCTTGAAGAGCTGAGAGAAGAGATCGAGCTTATGAGAAAGGTGCTCGAAGACAATTTTTGAATTTTATTTCATAAAATTTCTTTTAAACTTTTATCGGGAACTTTTGTTGGTGATCCGAAATGCTGAGGAAGCTCCTTAATTACTGGAGGGCAAGGTGCCCCTTTGTTCGAGCAATAGAAAAATGGCGTCTTGAGAGAAAGAAAAACAAATTTGAGGTAAAGAAAAAGTTCAGCTAGTCGATCCTTTCATCACCCTTCAGCGACGGGTTTGCTCATCACAGCATCTTTTTCACTTCTTCCACGGTCTTTTCTATTGGGATCGTTATTTGCTCTCCGCTTTCCATGTTTCTTATTGTGACATTCCCCTCGGCTAGGTCTCTCTTTCCGAGAATCACCACAACTCTCGCACCTATGCTGTTGGCGTAGTCAAGCGCCTTGCTTAGTTTTCTTCTTTGAATATCATATTCTGCCTTAATCTTTGCCTTTCTCAGCATCTGGGTTATCTCTATTGCTTTTTTCTTTATCTCAAGCTCATTTCCTATGTACACAATGAAGACGTCACTTCCAACTTTAAGCTCTGGCAGAAGTCCTTTGCTCTCCAAGATTGGGATTAGCCTTTCTATACCAATTGCAAAACCCGTTGCTGGGGTTGGCTTTCCTCCGAAGACCTCTATAAGGTTGTCGTATCTTCCCCCGCCGCCTATCGATCCGATACCAAGGTCATTTGGAGCTATTGCCTCAAAGACTATGCTGGTGTAGTAGTCAAACCCTCTGGCTATTCCGAAATCTATCAATGCGTAGTTCTCAACGCCATAGGCTTTCAGCAGTTCAAAAAGCTCTTCAATCTTCTTCAGTTCTTCTCTTGCAGTTTCACTTTCGAAAAGCTCGTACGCTTTTGGTAAAACATCATCGGGCTTGCCCTTCAGTTCTATTAGGGCGAAGACCTTTTCTATCTCTTCTTCACCGAGCCCAAACTCTCTTAGGCTCTTTGTGAAGTCCTCTCTGCTCATCTTGTCTTTTTTGTCTATCAGCCTCATGAGCCCGATATCGTCTTCCACGCCGAGCATCTTCGCAAACTCATCCAAAATGACTCTGTCCCCAATGTTGACTGTGAATTCTCTCAAGCCTGTGTTGAGGTAGCTTTCTATGAAAAGTGCGATAACCTCGGCATCAGCCTCTATGTTTGGAGAGCCTATAAGCTCAACTCCCGCTTGCCAGAACTCTCTCAGCCTTCCACTCTGCGGCTCCTCGTAGCGGAACATGTTCGCTATGTAATACCATCTTATTGGCTTCGGTGCGGTTTGGAAATAGTTCACAAAAAGTCTCGCAACGCTTGAAGTCAAATCAGGTCTGAGGGCGATGTTTCTTCCACCTTTGTCTTCAAAAGCGTATAACTGCTCAACAACCTCTTCCCCGCTCCGCAACTCGAAGAGCTTTGTGTACTCGAAAGTTGGTGTGAGTATCTCCTTAAACCCATAAGCTTCGAAAACTTCCCTTATTTTCTCAAACACGTATCTTCTCTTTGCCATATCCTCGGGAAGCAGATCTCTTGTTCCCTTAACTCGCTGAATTCTGTCCATCTCTCTCACCTACCAGATTGAAAGAATAGAGAGTTAAAAAGTTGTTGATGCCATGAGCTTTAGGAATATTCCTCCAACGCCTTCCACCATCATCTGGGCTCCAATGGCCATTGTAAAGAGACCAATTATTCTGATAAACACGCCAAGCGTTGTTTTGCTTACGTTTTCGACGGCGTAGAGGGTTATTATCATGATAAGAGCAGTGGTTAATATAGCTATTACGATTGCCAGAGCAGAGACCTCTATGCCGTATTCTGCTGTTAGTGTTATTGCGGTTGTGATTGCTGCCGGACCAGCTATTAAGGGCGTGGCAACAGGTACGGCTGCTAAGGCTAAAATATTCTTCTCCTTTTTGAGCGTTACCATACCACCGCCTTCGAGAGCTTCAAGACCTATTTTGAAGAGCACAAAACCGCCTGCTACTCTGAGGGCGTTCAAATCTATGTGGAATATATCTTGCAGTATTATCTTTCCAGCCAGGGCGAAGAGAATCAGAAGGAAGAACCCTATGAGGTTGGCTCTTATTATCAGCTGTTTTATGTCCTCTATGTGGAAGTCTTCCCTAAGCAGGCTAACCAGGAGTATTTTGTCGCTTGGGTCTATCATGATTATCATAAGCAGTGCAGAGCTGAGAACTTCACTTATCATGTTCATCGAAAGATTTTCAAGGGAAGTCGCTTATAAACTTATGCTATGCTATGATGAAACCGGCACTGGATGAACGGTGATTAACACTCGGTTGCCTGAGCACCACAGAAAGATTTATAAACCACTTCGAGATGAGTAGTGATTGAGGGCTGGGCTGTAGGGTCCCGCGGTAGCCTAGCCTGGGAGTGGCGGCGGACTGTAGATCCGCAGGTCGCCGGTTCAAATCCGGCCCGCGGGACCACCAAAAGTTTTTGACGTTTTTGGAGTCCTTAATTCCGAAACTTCAGTTCTTGTGGCCTTCAACTCCTGAAGGAGTATTCAATTGCTTTCTTGGTACTCCAAGCAGAAAACGTATAAATGACAATTTCATTTCTGGTATTATGAAGTCAAAAATGACCCTGATAGCATTGATTCTTCTTTCCGTGGTTGGTGGGTGCATCTCTTCTCCTAGATTATACTCTCCTTCAATAGAATCTGAAATACCCTCAACTCCCTTAGAGGCGTGTGGAGAGGAAAGTTACTACTTCTTGGATTCCGCCATAGAATGCCTGATAACTCCGGAAGAAGTGGAGACGCTTCTTCCAATTGCGGACGAATTACAAGAGGGAGACATAAGGGAAGACGTCTGGAAAATTCTTGAATGGGAAGAAGACAACATAAGGTATGATTTTGAGAAAGCATCCCTTTCACCTGCAAAAATAACAACATATCTGACGGGAAGAGTGGAAATAACCGGTGGCTCAAAAATCCAAAGCCCCTCAGAGACCGTGACCCTTGGAAAGGGGATATGCACGGATTATACAGTTTTAACAATTGCCCTACTGTTTGCAATGAACTACACTGAGGCTTATGCCCTTGAAATAAATTTTGAAAACAGTGAGGTAGGCCATACAGCAGCTTTAGCGAAGATTGGCGGGAAGTTCTTTGTTCTGGATCAGAAACCTCCCGTTATGGACTTGGGGAGCTACTACCTCCACTGGAAGAAGGTTGAAGGGAAGGCAATTTCAAATGCGACCCTTTATCGGGTTCGATGGAGCGGGGGAGCAGATGTTGAGAAGCTTGCGGTGCTCTACTCATCGGACTTCCTGAACGAAGACCACGTTTTCACGCACTTCGATGTCGTAAGGCTGACACGGGAAGTCGTAGAAAAAATAGAGAGTGAGTTTCCAAATCTAAAGAAAGACGAAAACCTTAAATCCGGAAAGCTTATCGGGTATTCTTCTGGGAAGAAGTGGACTATAACTCTCCCTAATTTTGCCATGTATTACAGTCCGGAGTTTCACGAGCAGTTTGTGGACTATATCTACTCCAGCATAAAAGACACCCCAGAAATCTTGGCAGATTTGCGGGATTACCGCTTTTTCTGGGTCAATGCTGAAACTGAGGGGGATGATCTTAAGATAGAGCTTATCCTGGCGAGGAAGTAGTCAAAAACCTTTTAACCTCTGAAATCAAGTTAAACTATGGTGTTTAAAATGAAGACCTTCCTCACGGAACAGCAGATCAGAATACTTCGTCTAAGGGCTAAGGGGCTAAAACAGAGTGAGATAGCTGAAATTCTGGGCACAAGCAGGGCAAATGTGAGTATTTTAGAAAAGCGCGCACTGGAAAAAATTGAAAAGGCTAAAAACACCCTTCTGCTGTGGGAGCAGATAAATTCCAAGGTCGCCATTGAAGTCAAAAAAGGAGAAGACATTTTTAAGGTCCCAGACAGGCTTTTCGAGAAAGCCGATGAAGTTGGGGTAAAGGTTCCCTACACAACTCCAGAAATTATAGCCTTCCTCGTTGAAAACGCTCCGATAGAGGAGAGAATAGCAAAGAAGAACTTTGTTCTGTTTTTGGACACCCGCGATAAGCTTAAGGTGAGCGAGCACTTACTGGAGGAGCTTGAGGAGATAGGGAAGGATTAAGGACGTGAAAACACCGTTTAGTGCCATTGCAAGACCACTGACTGCCCCAGAAAGCTCATCAACCAGTATTATCCTTGCGGTTCCTAGGCCGTGAGAAGTAACTCCCATTGCAAGCCCTCTCGCAACCCGGTCCTTTATTTTGAAAGCATCTAGCATCTCAACTCCAATGGCATTTCCTAGTATTCCCGTTAGTATGACTAAAACTGCCGTTAAAGGTGGTATGCCTCCTATCTTCTCACTAACCCCTATGGCTATTGCCGTTGTAATGCTCTTAGGGGCTATGCTTAGAAGAACGCTCTCGCTACCACCAAAAATCTTTGCAACGTAAAATGCGCTTAGGATTGCTAGCGTCCCACCAAAGACTATTCCCGCGAATATCTCCTTTGAATACTCCTTTATTATTCCTCTCTGCTTATAGAGGGGGATTGCCAAGCTTACCACCGCTGGGCCTAGAAAGAAGCTTATAATCTTGGCACTCTCCATATAAGTCTCGTAGCTAATCCCTGTCAGATGTAGGATGAACGCTATTGCGATTATAGAAAGCATGACAGGATTTAAGTAGAAGGCTCTTTTCTTTTCATAAATCTTTGAAAATAAGTAGAAAACTGCAATCGTTAGAAAAATTCCGAGGGAGTTCATTTTTCGCCACCTCTTAGGAGTTCAACAAACTTCGCCGTTAAAATCAACGTAAGAGCAAAGCTTATCACCAAGGCCCCAAAAATCGGGACTGCCTGGCTTTTTATGAGCCCCCAATATGTTATGACTCCAACTCCTGGTGGGATAAACATCACGCTCATATTCTTTATGAAGAACTCTGCTTCTTTTTCAACGTCTTTCAGCTCTACAACGTTGAATAAAAGTGCAAAAGTTAGCAAAATCATTCCGATGACGTTCCCGGGTATTGGAAGATTAAATGCTTCGCTCAAGAGCTCTCCAATGAAGAGAAAACCGAAGATTATGCCAAGTCCCTTGTACATAAGCATCATAAAAAACTAAGATACAGAAAGATAAAAATCTAACGAATCACTCAAAGATTGCTATTGCTTCTATCTCTACCTTGACTCCCTTTGGAAGCTTTCCTACCTGCACCACTGCCCTAGCTGGCTTTGAATGCCCGAAGTATTCTTCATACACTTTATTGAACTCTTCGAAGTCGTTTATGTCATCCAAATAAACGTTGACCTTTACAACATCATCAACTGTCGCCCCTGCGGCTTCTAGAACTGCTATCAGGTTCTCTATTGCTTGCCTTGCCTGCTCTCTTATGTCTCCTTTAACGAGTTCCCCTGTTTCTGGGTTTATTGGAATCTGTCCTGAAATGAAGAGTATCTTATCCGGGTTTTCAACCAAGATTGCCTGGCTGTATGGCCCTATTGGCTTCGGAGCGTTCTCGGTATAGATCACATTCCTCTTCACCATTGCAATCACCTCCGAATTTTATTATGGAATTGTTATTAAAAACTTTTCGGAAAAAAGAATTAAGAATCAGCGAAGCGAAGAGTCCTCATCGGGCTCCTCGGGTGTCCTCGGCCTCATCATCTTATCCTCTTTTCAACTCTTCTCAAGATACTTTTCTAGGGACTTGGACGGAACGTCAATTGAAAGCCCAACCTTCTGCAGAGCTATCCTTAGAGCATAGACTTTTGCATGCCCCGCGAATTCTTCCGGTGCATACTGTTCTATTGGGATGGTGAGGAGCTTATCTACAAGCGCTTTTATCTCGCTATCACTTTTAGCCTTTTTGATGTCTCCAAACCATCCTTCTATTCCTTTTAAATCTATTCCGGCATATACAGGAATCTTTGAAACAGTTGTCTCATTTATACTCGCCAAAATTCTTGCAACATCTGCCATTGGTGTTTTATCGTCTATTATCAGCCTTTTCACAACTATCCAGCTTCCATGCTTGGCGGTGAAGTTTATGTGATCCTCATTATACAGGAGCGTAGTTCTAAGCCCCCTTATGGGCTCTTCCGGGTAGCTAACGGGGAACTTCTTTGAGAGTGCTTCCCTTGCTAGCAACGCTTTCGCGGCATCCAGAAGGAGCTTTTTGAGTTTTTTATCATCTTCGAATATCATTGGATTAAGTTTTCTTGAAGTTCCTGGAGATTTCAGGGTTTTTAAAACCTCCCAAGGCTCTTTCTCTCCTATCTCCTCGGCTAGATTCCTTATTCTGGCAATATCCATGACGTCTGTTAGATACTCTGGGATCTTCAGATTGACGGTATTTGAGACACTTGCAAGGAAGTGGGCTATTTTGTGATCTTCCATCATTACCAATTTATCTCCAACTTTCCAGTCTTTGTGGTTTGCCGTGAAAGCTATGTGATCTTCAATTTTCATTTTTATCACCTCATGTCTTTTTCGGATTCTTATTATTTTAGCTTTTCTAAGCTCGTCGATTTTCTTTAAAAAAAGTTTATAAGTTCACTCAAGCAACCGTAGTTTGGGAGAGGTGAGGTATTTTGAGCGAGGAGATTAACAGCGTTGAAAAAGGGCCCTCCTATGGTGAAGAGCTTGAATTGGGGATGGATTTCCAGACTACTGAGGAAATTAAAGTCCCTGAAAAGTTAATAGACCAAGTTATCGGTCAAGATCATGCTGTTGAGGTAATAAAAACCGCAGCGAAACAAAAAAGGCACGTGCTGTTAATAGGTGAGCCCGGTACAGGTAAATCCATGTTGGGCCAGGCCATGGCAGAACTCCTCCCAACTGAAAATCTAGAGGACATCCTCGTCTTTCCAAATCCAGAAGACGAAAATATGCCCAAGATAAAGACAGTTCCGGCATGTCAGGGCAGACAAATAGTGGAGCGCTACAGGCAGAAGGCAAAGGAGCAAGAGAACATAAAGTCATATCTGCTGCTTTTTGTGCTTTTCGTGGTAATGATTGCGGTTCTTCTGGACCGCTCAGCCCAAACTCTGCTGTTCGGAGTCTTTGTGCTTATTGTGTCTTTGATGGCTTTATCAAACATGAGGCTTAGGAATCAAGTTTTGGTACCAAAGCTTCTTGTTGACAATTGTGGAAGAACTAAGGCTCCATTCGTTGATGCAACTGGAGCTCATGCTGGAGCTCTGCTTGGAGACGTTAGGCACGACCCGTTCCAATGTTTTAGCGGTGAAGAAAGCATTGTAATTGAAAAAGGCAAAAAGAAAAGAGTGTTCAAACTTAGGGAGTTCGTTGATAGTGCCCTCAAAGAGCCCTCTGGAGAAGGAATGGACGGAAAGATTAGGGTGGTTTATAAGGATCTTCAGGGAGAGGACGTAAAAATACTCACAAAGGATGGATTTGTAAAGCTCCTCTATGTCAATAGAAGGGAAGGAAAGCAAAAGCTTAGAAAAATAGTAAACCTTGAAAAGGATTACTGGCTTGCATTAACCTCTGAACACAAAGTGTACACGGAAAGAGGTCTTAAAGAAGCTGGAGAGATAACCAAGGATGACGAAATAATAAGGGTACCCATTACAGTTGTCGACAAGTTTGATGTTGCTAAAACCTATAATGAGGAAGACAAACTCAAAGCTTACCTCCGCTGGAAGGAGTATCACGAAAAAACTGGTAATGGTTACAAGAAAGCTGCAAAGGAGCTTGGCATCAAGGAAAGTACACTTCGCTGGTGGGCTCAGGGAGCAAAGCCAAACTCACTCAAAATGATAGAGGAGCTTGAAAAGCTCAACTTACTTCCATTAAACAGTGAAGACAGCAGACTCGAGAAGATAGCAAGGATTTTGGGTGCTCTCTTTAGCGATGGAAGCATCGATAAAAACCTCAATACTTTGAGCTTTGTTTCGAGCGAAAAGGAAGCCATTGAGCTTTTTGTGAAAACACTTGGCGAGCTCTTTGGAGATTTCGATTACGAGATTAAAGAGAACCGTGAGAGCAGAGGGAAGAGCATTCTTTTTAGAACATGGGACAGAAAAATTATAAGGTTCTTTGTTGCACTTGGTGCACCAGCTGGCAATAAGACCAAAGTCAAGTTTGAGCTTCCGTGGTGGATCAAGCTTAAGCCATCAATCTTCCTCGCCTTCATGGATGGTTTCTATAGCGGCGATGGTAGTGTACCGAGGTTTGCTCGTTACAAAGACGGCATAAAATTCAATGGAAGTCTTGAAATAGTCCAGCTTACCGATGAGCTTGAAAAGAAGCTCCCATTCTTTGAGGAAATAGCGTGGTATCTAAGCTTCTTTGGGATTAAAGCGAAAGTCAGAGTGGATGAAGCGAGAGGTAAACACAAGGTGAGGCTTATATTGTCCCAGTCCGTAGACAATGTACTCAACTTCCTTGAGTTCATTCCGATAAGCCTTTCTCCAGCAAAGAGAGAAAAGTTCCTTAGAGAAGTCGAGAAATACCTAGCGGCTGTTCCAGAATCAAGCCTTGCCGAAAGGTTTGGAGAGCTCAAGGAGCGTTTTGAAAAGATTAAAAGGGGACAGAGAAGGCACTTCATCGAAAGCTGGGAGGAAGTAGAGGTTACTTACAACGTAACTACAGAGACAGGAAATCTACTTGCCAATGGTCTATTTGTTAAGAACTCTGGAGGTCTCGGCACTCCAGCCCATGAAAGAGTTGAGCCCGGAATGATTCACAGAGCACACAAGGGTGTGCTATTCATAGATGAGGTAGCCACCCTTAGCTTGAAGATGCAGCAAAGCCTTCTCACTGCCACGCAGGAGAAGAAGTTCCCAATAACGGGCCAGAGCGAGCTCTCAAGCGGTGCTATGGTGAGAACAGAGCCTGTACCATGTGACTTCATCTTGGTTGCAGCAGGAAACCTCGACACGGTTGATAAGATGCATCCTGCTCTCCGTTCGAGAATAAGGGGTTATGGTTACGAAATATACATGAGAACCACAATGCCCGATACAATTGAAAACAGAAGAAAGCTCGTGCGTTTTGTTGCACAGGAAGTTGCGAAAGACGGCAGAATACCTCACTTCACCAGGGATGCCGTTGAGGAGATAATTAGGGAAGCTCAGAAGAGAGCTGGCAGGAAAGGCCATCTTACCTTGAGGCTTAGGGATCTTGGAGGTGTAGTAAGGGCTGCTGGAGACATAGCGGTTAGGGAAGGAGCTAAATACGTTACCAGAGAGCACGTACTAAAGGCGTTACAGCTAGCCAAGCCACTCGAAAAGCAGCTGGCAGATTGGTACATAGAGAGAAAGAAGGAGTACCAGGTTATTAAGACCGAGGGCGGAGAGATTGGAAGGGTAAATGGCCTTGCAGTTATAGGGGAACAGAGCGGTATTGTGTTGCCGATTGAAGCTGTGGTCGCTCCTGCTGCGAGCAAAGAAGAAGGTAAGATAATAGTGACAGGTAAGCTTGGGGAGATAGCAAAGGAAGCCGTCCAAAACGTGTCAGCTATAATAAAGCGCTACAAGGGAGAAGACATAAGCCGCTACGACATTCACGTTCAGTTCCTGCAAACATACGAAGGTGTTGAAGGTGACAGCGCAAGCATAAGCGTTGCGACAGCAGTCATTTCAGCTCTTGAAGGAATTCCCGTAAAGCAGAGTGTTGCCATGACCGGTTCGCTGAGCGTCAGGGGAGAGGTTTTACCCGTGGGAGGAGTCACACCAAAGATAGAAGCTGCAATTGAAGCCGGAATAAAGCAGGTCATAATTCCAAAGGCAAACGAGAACGACGTTTTCCTAAGCCCTGACAAGGCAGAAAAGATCGAAATAATCCCTGTTGAGAGAATTGATGAAGTTCTTCAGATAGCCCTCGAGGACTCAGAAAAGAAAGATGAACTGATAAAGAAAATCAGGGAAGCCCTGCCATTTGCTTAATCCTCAAGAAGCTCAGACAGCCCTGCACATTCTATTATCTTTTTTGCTATTTCCTTGCTTGCTTCGATGTCGGTGAGCTCTTTTATGATTATTTTTCCACTGGGATATATGCTCGTTTCGTAGCCGTCTATTACCGCTATCGCCATCATTTTGGGAATAACGCTTTTTACCTCGTAGCCTTTATCTTTTAGGCATTCTGCAGTCCTTTTTAAATCAATCGTGACCTCTTTGTCCCACGAATAGGGCTGAACTATCATTCCCTTCATGGTTGTGCATGGTTTTGAAATGATCATACTACCACCAGTTTCTATTTCGGGGGAGTGCTTTTATGGATTTCTACAGCCCGGCTATTGAAAAAGTTAAAAGCCAAAAGTAGAATTTAGGTCATGCTGCTTGAGATGCTCTTAGCTATAATCCTCCTCTGGGATAGTTATTTTTTCGTTAACTACCTCCTTAGTCTAGTTAAGCCTTATAAAACCGGAAACTCTGCCCCTTTTGTAAGCGTATTGATACCCGCCTACAATGAGGGAGAGAACATAGTGGACTCCATAAAGTCGGCTCTCTCTCAGGATTATCCTGATTTTGAGGTTATCGTTATTGATGATGGCAGTGAAGATGACACGTTCGAGAGGGCCCTCTCTTTGAAAGACCTGAGGCTGAGAGTTTTTAGAAAGGCCCATGAAGGAAAGGCAAAAGCGCTTAACTTCGGACTCTCAAAAGCAAAGGGTGAAATAATAGTTACCACCGATGCGGACTCTATCCTTTCGCCAAACGCGTTGAAATCTCTGGTAGAGAGGTTTTATTCTATGGACGTTGTTGGGGTTGGGGGGCAAGTGAGGGTCTTGGGAAGCTCTTTCTTGGAGAGAGCTCAGGACGTTGAGCATCTCAGAATTGCTATGTTCAGACGGGCTAAGGAGCTTGAAGACCTAAGCGTTGCTCCCGGCCCAATCTCGGCCTTCAGAAGAGAAGCCTTGGAGCGGATTGGTGGGTTTGTCGAGAGTGAAGTTGAGGACTACGCAACAACAAAAGAGCTCAAGAAACTTGGGAAGGTTCTCTATGCCCCAAAGGCAAGGGTCTACACGAGAATGCCAAAAACACTCCAACAACTTTGGAGGCAGAGGAGGAGATGGTTTCTGGGTGATTTAAAGCATCTTGGAGGAGGGCTGGAGAAAGAGCTCTTTTTCCTGATCTTGGGCGACTTTATTGCTCTTCTCGATGTAGTAGTTCCGGTTGCACTGCTCTTAACGGGAAACTTTGATTTGCTCTTGCTGTTCTTGAGTTATGAGGTGCTTACCCTTCTTATCCCTACGGTTGTTGAGGGAGGTTCTCTCCTAAATGCCCTTCTCTTTCCAGTATTTCTGTGGTTCTGGGCTCTGTTTTATCTTTCTCTCCACCTCTATGGCTATCTCCGGACGCTGCTGGGAATTTTGCAAAGTTTGCGCTGAAGTCTCCTTAGGTTTTTAAACTCAAATTCTGAATTCTCTGTGGTGAGGAAAATGGACTTCAAATTCGAGATAAAAGCGCGAGATGCTGCGGGAAGAATAGGAAAAATTGAAGTTAACGGGAAAAAGCTCGAAACTCCAGCTATTATGCCCGTAGTTAACCCTAAGCAGCTCATAGTGACTCCTAAAGAGCTCAAAGAAATGGGCTTTGACATTATAATCACGAACTCCTACATAATTTACAAAGACGAAGAGCTGAGAGAGAAAGCCCTTGAAAATGGTATTCACAGGCTTTTGGGCTACGATGGCATAATAGAGGTCGATTCCGGAAGCTTCCAACTTATGAGATATGGTGGAGTAGAGGTTACCAACAGAGAGATTATAGAGTTCCAGCACAAGATAGGCGTTGACATAGGGACGTTTCTTGACATCCCAACAATTCCAGATGCTCCAAGGGAGAAAGCTGAAGAGGACCTTAAGATAACACTCGAGAGAGCAAAAGAGGCTGAGAGCATAAAGAGCATACCCATGAATGCCACCGTTCAGGGCTCAACATATCCCGACCTGAGAACCTACGCCGCTAGAAAATTAAGCGAAATGAACTTTGAGATCCATCCGATTGGTGCCGTTGTTCCGTTGATGGAGAGCTACCGCTATAGGGATTTGGTTGATGTTGTAATAGCCTCAAAAATTGGGCTAAGACCGGACAGACCTGTTCACCTCTTCGGCGCTGGGCATCCGATGGTATTTGCTCTGGCAGTTGCGATGGGAATTGACCTCTTTGATTCGGCAAGCTACGCCCTTTACGCTAAAGACGACCGTTACATGACACCTGAAGGAACCAAGAGGCTTGAAGAGCTTGAGTATTTCCCATGCTCATGCCCTGTTTGTTCTCGCCATACACCGCAAGAGCTGCGCGAGATGCCAAAGGAAGAGAGAACGAGGCTTCTAGCCCTTCACAACCTATGGGTCATTAGAGAGGAGTTAAACAGGGTGAAGCAGGCAATAAAAGAGGGAACCCTCTGGCAGCTAGTTGATGAGCGTTCAAGGTCTCACCCAAAAATGTTTGCCGCTTACAAAAGGCTGCTTGAATACAAGGACTACCTCGAGGAGAACGAGCCGATAACAAAGGCCTCTGCCTTTTTCAAGGTTAGTGAGGAGATCATGAAAACTCCCGTAGTTTTGAGGGCAAAGCAAAGAGCTGAAAGGGTAAAAGGAAAGTTCCCGGAGACAATCAGCCATCCCATTTTTGGCGAAATTCCAAAATACCTGAGCTTAACTTTCCCGTTTGCCCAGAGCGAGGGGGAGGAGGACTTCACAATAGAGAAGCCCTCAAAGGAGGAAGCGAAGCTTTACGTTCAGGCTGTTGCTGAATATCAGTTTGGCGAAGGAGCGAGTGAAGCCTTTAGAGATATTTTTGTCGAGCTCTCAAGAAAGACCGGAATGCCAAGACAGATAAAAGCTGGAGGCAAGCACGTGGCAACTTTTAGAGCGGAAGACGGTCTTTTGACCCTTGGAATCGAAGGAGCAAGAAGACTGCACAAGCTTCTCCCCTATCCAATGAAAAGGGTTGTTGTTAATGAAGACGCGGAGCCCTTTGCAAGAAAGGGGAAGAACGTCTTTGCGAAGTTCGTGATTGATGCAGACGAGTCTATAAGGCCATACGACGAAGTTCTTGTGGTGAATAAGAACGACGAGCTTTTGGCAACCGGACAAAGCCTGTTAAACGGCAAAGAACTTAGGATATTCCAGCAGGGGCTTGCGGTAAAAGTTAGAAGGGGAGTTGAGTGATCACTCGAGCGGAGACCTTCCATATTTTATGAAAACCCTCAGCTCTTTGTCTTTCTTTTTCAGATAGTTCATGAGGGCTTCAAGCTCAGCTCTGAAGGCTTTTTGTTCAATTTTTACCCCTTCATGGGCTCTCTGGAGCGGTCTTATATAGCCGTTGCTCTCGTGCCACAGCAATTTTGCTATCAGCTCATCGTTGATTGAGGTGTTGGATTGGAGCAGGTATATGATGCCCCCCTTCATGGTTCTTATATATGCTGAGGGAACTCCCGTTTCTATGAACCTCTGGACGGTGGGGAAGTATTTCCTCAAAATCCTCGGCAGACGGTGAGCTATTTTCTTTTTTTCTTCAGCCCTTTCCGGGTCGTATATTACACAGTAACCGGGAAGTTCTTCGCCATGCGTTTTGACAAGATATGCATCGATAAACGGCACGTCAAGGAGATCTATGCCCAGTTTTGACGTGATTTTCCTGTTGTAGAAGCTCTTTGCGATGTAGATTAGCTCCCTTTGGAGGAGCTTCTCTAGTGAGTAGAGGTACTCCAGATAGCCTAGGACAACATGAATGGTGTTTCTTGCCTCTTCAAGGGTTAATGTCTTTGGCTCACTGTATTCATCCAGCTCTTCGGCAATTTTTATTATCTCACTTCTGGGAATCTCGGCTTTTAGCGCATCCCTCAACCTCTTTAGGGCACCGTCGTAGTTTACAATCTCTTTGCCTTCCATTGCTTTGTAGAACTCCGAGTATTCATCTATAACCTCGTCCGCGAGTATAACTCCACTGTAGAGCTCCCTTTCCTCAGCAAGGCGCTTTTCTAAATCGAGATAGTGCTCATCGAGCCTCTCCATGAAGTCCCTGATGAGTTCTCCCAGTTTATCTTCTCCCAACGTATGAATTAAGGTGGTTATCCCTTTAACGCTCTCGGGATAAACGGGAGGTCTTGTTAATGAACCGGTGAGCGTTCCGTCCATCAAAATCATATGCTCCTCATTCCCTACTAGCGCCCCGAGCTTGTTTTCTAAAGTCTCCATTTGAAGTCTTATTATCTGGTCGGAAATTCCATGGTTGTATGTCATGGCATTTGTATAGACCAGCCGAGCACTTTTACCGTTTCCAAAGGCAAAAGAGGCGACTGTATAAATTATTGTTCCACTCAGCCTTGCCTTTCCTTGACTTCCATCAACAGCATAAACTTTGCTCTCCTTTTTTTCGGGGAGAGGTCTCCAATCTACTCTGCCCTTTAGGGCTCCTTCAACTTCTTTGAGTTCTCCTTTGAGCATCTGGAGGATTTTGTCTGCTTGATATTTGGAAATGAGGCGGTACATTCATCCCACCTCTACTTCTTCTACTCTCGAAGTGCCGTTTTCAAGCCTGACTCTCACCACTCTATCTGCGGCATCCTTGAGCTCCTCGTCGTGCGAAACTATTATTACCTGGGGGATTTTCCTCAGATATCGCTCCATTATGTCCACGAGCCTTCTTCTCCTCTCCTCGTCGAGATAAGGTGTCGGCTCATCCATTATGAGGAGGGGAATCTCTCCCGCAAGGTAGAGGGATAGAGCCAATCTAAACGCCAGACCGAGGGCTATTCTCTCACCACCGCTCAAGAATGAAAGCTCCCTTTCTTTTCCATCGTATATAACCCCAAGAACAACTTTGTTCTCTTTTGCCTTCACAGTTATTCCAGAGTACTTCTCTTCTGTTAGTTCCTCAAATATTTCGCTCGCGTATTCTCCAACTTTTGCAAGTGCATCTTCCTTGAGGAGGTTTTTAAATACCCTGACCTTTTCTCTGAGCTCTTGAACTTTTTCTCTGGCTTTTTTCAGCTCTTCAAGCTCTTTTTTCTTGTTCTTAACGTTTTCCCTCTCCTTCTGGAGGCTCTCTAGGTTTTTGCTCAACTCCTCTTTTCTTTTTTCGAGGTTTTCAAGCTCAGTTTCTGCCTTCGTTAGGGCTTCTCTTGCCTCAACATATTCTCTTCTCAGCTTTTCGTGCTCTTCTTTGTTGTACTTTTTCTCGAGCTCAGCAACTCTCTCATCCAGCAGTGAAAGCTGTGCTTCAAGTTTGTGTTTTTGCTTTTCCAGAACCTTTAATTCTTTTTCTTCTCTGCTAAGGCGTTTTTCTTCTTTCTCTAGTTCTTCTTTAACGTCCAAAAGTTTGAGGTACTCCTCGTAGAGAGGTCTCAATTTTTCGAGCTCTACTTTAAGTTCGCTCTCATTTTCAAACCCAAGTTCCTTGAGTTTGTTCTCATATCCCTGAAGCTCTCTTTTGGCGTTTTCTATCTTGCCCTCTATGCTTATCTTCATTCTTTTGAACACCGGCTTCTTTTTGAGCTCTTCAACAATCCCCTTGAGCTTGCCTTCAAGCTGGTTTTTCTCCCTTGAGAGTTCTTCGTACTCTTTGGCCTTTTTCTCAAGCTCGTTGATGTTGAACTGTGCCAGTTTTTCCTCGTGTTCTTTTATCTGTTTCAATATTCCTTCGTTTTCTATCACTATGCGTTCTTTGTTCAAAGTCTTTTCAATGCTTACGAGCTCGGCTCTGAGCTTCTTTTCTTCTTCTTCGAGCTCTCTTATTTTTGCTTTGTATTCGCCGATTTCTGCTCTGTAGCTTGCGATAAGCTCTTCTCTGTGCTCATCTGTAAGCTCGGCACCGCAGACAGGACACTTTCCTTCGGCTTTCATTAGTTCTGCTATTGCTTTGTCTCTCTGTTCAGAAAGGCTCCTGAGTTTTCCTTTTTCTTCCCCAATTTTTTCCAGCCTATCGCGGATTTCGTCTCTTCTTCTCTTTGCCTCTTCTATCTCGTCTTTGAGAACTTTAATGTCCTCCTCGCTAAGGGATAATCTATTCTTTAGGGTCTCTATTGTCTTCTTGATTCTCGTGGCTTCTTCGTGTTCTTCTGCAGCCCGCTTCAGGCTTTCAAGCTTTTCTTCTATCCCGCCAATTTTTTCTTCAAGCTCTTTCAGCTCTTTTTCTTTCTGCAAGAGCTCTTTGAGTCTTTCTTCTATCTGAGAAAGCTTTCCTTCGTAGCCTTTAAGCTCTTTTTCAATTCTTGCTTTTACTTCACTGTATTCTCTCTGGAACTTTTCGAGCTCTTTGTACCTCTTGGCTTGGGGTTTAATTTCTTCGAGCTTTTCCAGCTTCTTCCTTAGCTCTTCTATTTTCTTTTTCCTCTCATCTATTGATTCAAGCAGTGCATTTATTCTCGTTGCTACCCCTTTGAGAGTCTTTTCGAGTTCATTTCTCTCTTCTTTTACTTTATTGAGCTGTTCCAAAAGATCGTCAAGTTGGTAGAGTCTCTCCTTTATCCTCTCGGCATTTTCTCTCAGTTTCGGGATTTTGGGGGAAATCTCGTTTATTCCCTTTATTACCTCTGTCAAGTTCTTTTGTGTTTGCTCTATTATTTCGTCAATGTTCCTCATTGCTGTAAGGTACTCCTCAATTGCGTTAATCTTCCGGTCTATAGCTTTTCTGACTTCGAGGAGGTTGTTGTACGCGTTTTCATATTTGTCCAACCCAAGAACTTTTCTAACGACTTTTTCTCTGCTCTCATCACTCTCTAAAATTGCGTCGATTTCGCCTTGCCTTATGTATATTGCATTCACAAATACATCATAGGGAATCATTTTTTCCATCCAGTTCCTCACGGGCTGCTGACCGGCTTCAGTTGCATAATGCCACTCATCACCGTCTTGATACTTGACGAAAGCTATGCCTCTGGTTATGTTCCTGTGGAGCTGGTATCGTACATTATCTTTTTCAAAGAATACCGTTATTTCTGTGCTTTTTCCGTTCACCCTGAGGATGTCTTCCTTCTTGAGATCTTTGGGCTTTGTGGGCCAGTAAAGCCCGACGAGTATCGCATCGAGGAGGGAACTTTTTCCAGAACCGTTTTGTCCTATTATCAGGTTTATCCCGGGTGTAAACGTTACCTTTGTGAACTCATGTGAGCGGAAATCTCTCACTATTATTTTCTCAATCCTCATTTCCTCTCACCCTTTGAGCCAGGACAATAAGTCCGATTTCTTCTCTGGTGGCTTTTTTATCTTCTTGATTTTCTTCTCTTCAGGCTTCTTTTCCCCCTCTTCTTGTTTCATAACAACCTTTTCTTTAACTTCCTCTTTTCTCTCTTCTTTGTTGGGCGTAGATTCTTTCTCAGGTATAGAGCCTCTTAAGAAGAGCTCGATAACTTCTTCAAAAGCTTCAAATTCCTTCTCGCCAACAAGTTCGAGTATTTTGAGCTCTAGGGGATTAAAGAACCCTCTTAGATCTGTGGTTTGGGTTGGCCTGAAGGATGGTCGTTTGAACTTCGTTCTTATGTGGAGGTATTCAACTTCGAAGATTTCGTGGAGAAAAGACACGTCAAAAGGCCTCTCCCATTCAATGTCCACCCTCAAGAAAGCTTCCTTTGGTATCTTTGTGCTCAGCTTTTTGAGCTCCTGCCTTGCAGCCCTTTCGTCAGCTTTAATTTTAACATCGTAGAAAGGCCTAACGTCGAGTTTTACAAACCTTGGTTTGAAATCTTCAACTATCAGAAATCCCTTGTCCTCTCCGGCTTGGGGAACAAAAGTCTCTCCGTTCCACCTGTATCTTATTTCGTAGTCCCCAAAGTCCCACCTCTCCAATGAACCGGGATAAGCAACTACACCTAATCCTTTGTTTGTCTGCCACTTTTTGTGTATGTGCCCCATTGCGTAGTAAAGAAAGCCCTCTGGCAGGTCTTCGAGGGTTATCTCGAAGTAGTCCCTCTGCGTTTCCAGTCTCAGGCTGTCCATCATTTCCTTTATCCCCTGGTGGAGCATAAGCACAGCGTCTCCGCTTGGCTTAAAGTACTCGCTCAGCTTGTTTCTCTCAAACCATGCAGCACTCATGAACTTCAACCCATAAATCTCTAGGCTTTTGTTCCCTTTTTCGAAGACCCCTTTGACGATTAGCTTTCCATTGGCTTTCTCTGTGGTCTGATACTTGTTTTCTTTCTTCTCCTCGCTGAAGCCGAGAACGTACATCAACCCCAGGGATTCTAGAAGATTGTATGCGGAAATCCTCTTTTGGGTTCTGTCGTGGTTTCCTTCAATTGCAAAAACCGGAATTCCTTCTTCTTTTGGGATCGAAAGGATGTCTATGGCTTCCTTTATTGTCTGGGGGCTTGGGTTGCTGCGGTGAAAGAGGTCTCCCGCAATAAGTATAAAATCCACTTTTTCCTCGACTGCCTTTTTTATTGCAGTCTCAAAGGTTTTTCTAAACTCCTCGGCTCTGTAGGGCAGTCTGTACTGCTCAAACCCAAGATGTACATCTGCAATGTGGGCAAATTTAAAGGTCATACTCTATCCCCTCATCTTCATAAGCCTGCTGAATTTCTTCCTCTCTCTTCTCTTCTTCTGCTCTTTTACGCCACCTTGATACAACTCCTATGTCCTCTCCTCCATAATCGCCGCCCTTTTCTTTGAAGTTGTAAATCTTAACAAGCGCTGGAAGGGCTATTGCTTGGCCAACTATAACTGCCTCTCCTTTTCCGAGGGAGGCTATGTCAGCTAGCAAGTCGTTGCTCAACTGCTCGCTTGCCTTTAGGACATACTCTTGGTCTCTTGGGTTTACAATCCTCAGGATTATCTTGGTGTTTGTCTGGCTTAAGACGTCTTCATTAAGTTTGTTTGGTCTTTGGGATACTATTCCAAGCCCAACTCCAAACTTTCTTCCCTCCCTGGCAATTCTGCTCAAAACCCTCACGGCATCATTGTGTTCTCCTTGCGGGGCAAAGATGTGTGCCTCCTCCACTATCATGAGTATTGGCTCAGCAAGTGCTTTACTTTTCTTTTCGATGCTCTTCATAAGTTCTTTGAGCTCTTCGATTTCTTCTTCGAGTTTTGATGTTTTCGCAGCCCTGCTTTCTCTTAGCTCTTCTTCTATGCGTTCAAGAGTCTTTCTGGCTTTTTCATAGTCTACTCTTGCCTCAAATATTCCCTGGAGCAGTTTTCCGACAACGACTTTCATTTGGCCCTCGTCTAAGGGCCCGAGGTCGATAACGTTTGCCTTTCCAGGCTCAATTTGGGATATTAAGTCCTCACTGGTTAATAATCCCCCATAATTTCTCAAAAATCTCCTAAGCCTTAAAACAACTCCCCTTAACGTCTCTACCCTATCTGATTTGAGTTCTTCCGTTAGATAGTCCTTTTTTCCTTCATCCCAGTAAATTGCCGCTTTATTTCTGATCCAGTCGTTTATCGTCTCCATGAGCTTTTCGATAAGTTCTCTCCCACCCAAGTTTGGATTTTCGTATTTGATTGTTTCCCATGCTTTAGCTAGAAATTCTCTCTGTATGGTGGCGTTTTTTGCGACTTCTATCAGGTCTGCCAGCTCTTCACTATCCATTTCTTCAGGTCTTATTTTGGCATCTATTATCTTGACGTATTTCTTCCCAGTGTCTGGAAGCTTCAGCTTTACGTAATCTCCGTGCGGGTCTAGGACAACTACCGTCCCCCTGAGCTTTTCGACGATCTGGCTTATCATCACTGCAACGGTGTTTGACTTACCTGCTCCGGTAACTGCCAAAACGGCAAAATGCCTTGATACAAGCTCGTCAGCGTTCAGATATATTGGCACGTTTTCCCTTAGGAGGAGAGTTCCCACGTTGATGTATCCCTCTCCGGGGTTGTATATTGCCTTGAGGACTTCGTCGCTTAGCCTATAAACAGTTCTTCCATTGGGGATTGGGACTCTGTTTGGTAAAACATCAATTCTCTCGCCGTTAAAATTGAGTTTGCCCAGCACCCTTACGCTAGCGATAACTTCTTCATTGTCCTCAATGCTCTCTCCGTATTGCTCCAAATCAAGCTGAAGAGATTGATATGTGCTTTTTCCACTTATGAGGAGCCAATTTATGTTTTGGAGCTTTCTGATTGTGCCGATAACCCACTCTCCATTCCTGTTTTGGGCAACAACGAACTCTCCAAACTGCAAGTTTACCTCTGGATGAGCAGAAAAATCGTACCCTATAACGCTTGCCTCACCTTTGACTATCCCGACGGCATCTTCCGCTATCTTCATCATATCACCTTCATTTAATCAATTAACTCCGAGCTGGTTATAAACTTAATCTTAATCTTTAGTAATGGTAAGAAAAGACATGGATGGTAGATCAGACAGGAATCCGGTCATCATCTTGCCCTCAGGATCGGAAGCGCTCATCACTTCTCTTTAACATCCTCCCCTCATTTTTTAAGTTTTTCCAAAAATTAGGGCGTGTTTAGTTTCACCCCCTGTTATTTAAACAGTATTTGACTCTGAGGAGGATTTTCAGACCATAACACATTACCCCAAGCAGGATTCGGGTTACAGTAGTCTTTTTCAGAAAACAGGGGAT
>Ga0208431_100045_pt1 | contig 24500 bp, 20 predicted proteins | sample Wag42014_10_29_FD_187353 | JGI IMG/M metagenome (GOLD analysis project Ga0208431, IMG submission 187353) | Deep subsurface shale carbon reservoir microbial communities from Ohio, USA - Utica-2 Time Series 2014_1_29 (SPAdes) (version 2) ...
GGTTATAAGAGTTTATCCCAAAGATATCTAATTGTACACAATTCCTAATGAACCGCCGTATACCGAACGGTACGTACGGTGGTGTGAGAGGACGCTGAATAAAATAATTATTCAGCTCCTACTCGATAATAATGCTTCTATATAATAAATGCACGGGTGTTTTAGTAAGCAAATACATCTTTCAAATCTATTTCTAGATCTTCAAAGATAGAGACTTTAATTTTATTTCCTACAGTATATACATCAGGTCTTCCATATCTGGAATTTTCCTGCAAAATAAACACACTTACAACTTTGTCATCTGGTTCTACTATCCAATATTCCTTTACTCCATGCTTTTCGTATAAATTAAACTTTTCTATTTTATCTCTACTTGCAGTTGAAGGTGATGTAATTTCAACAATTAAATCAGGAGCTCCTTTACATCCTTCGTCATCCAGCTTTGACTTATCGCATACTACCACGATGTCGGGTTCTACAACAGTTTTTATTTCTTTATCACTTTTCTCATTTCCACAAGGAAACCTTACTCCAAAAGGTGCACTAAATACTTCACATTGCTTACCTCTAAGATATACAGCGAAGCTTGTAAATATTTCTCTTGATATTCTTTGATGAACTGTCGATGGAGGAGTCATTAAATAAATCTGCCCGTTTATTAATTCTATTCTTTGATTATTTGGCCAGTTTAAATAATCCTCATAAGTATAAATATCCTCTCTTTTTGGTAAAGGCATAATTAAACACCCCTTTAAAACTCTTCTTATACTAAGTTTAACATTTTATATTCTTAATATCCAGAGCAAAAATATCTCCCTTTTTATTTGTTGCATTTAATTATACAACTAACCAACATCGTGAGAAAAATAAAAAAGGATTTATAAAAAAAATGTAGAATTAATTATAGAAAACATAAAATAGAATTGGTGCGTAAAGAAAATGAAAGTCCTTTTAAAAATATCATCTGAAAGGATTGAAGATTATGGGGATTAAAGACATGACACTGGAAGAAAAAATAGGTCAGATACTAATGATTGGCTTTCCATTGCCGATTTATGATGACCATATTGAGGAGCTGATTAGTGAGTATAAAATCGGTAATGTGATTTTATTTTCTCGAAATGTAAAAGATAAAGTACAACTTCCAAAGTTTATGTAATAATATCCAAATGAATATGATAAAGCATACCGGTATTCCAGCTTTAATTGCTATTGACCAAGAAGGTGGAATGGTTACGAGAATTTATAAAGATGCCACTTACTTGCCAGGTAATATGGCTATAGGAGCTACAAACAATCCTGAAAATGCATATAAAATAGGGGAGATAGCAGGTAAAGAGCTTTTTTATAGTATCGAAAACATGAAAAGAAGATATGGAATGTTTAAAAATTCAAAAAGGTGTTGGATTGGGGTTGGCAATTGTTCAGGCTGGCATGTACTTTTTGTATAATAGAGGAATTAGAAATGTGGTGATAGATTGGACTGAATTTGTGGATTTTTATTCAAGACTGGGGTGCAAAATTTGGAAAAAATACACAGTGTATAAAAAGAATTGAAATAAAAGACAAGTTGTTATTGGAAGGAAGTGATTTGCATGAAAAACCTTTTATTAAAACATGGTGAAATATATACACAGAATGAGATAATATATAATGGAGATTTATTAATTTCTAATGGGAAAATTTCAAGTATAGGTAAAAATTTAAGTACTAATGATGCAGAAGTAATTGATTTAAAAGGCAAAAAAATAGTGCCTGGCTTTATAGACATACATATTCACGGCGGTGTTGGACATGATACAATGGATGCTACTTATGAAGCATTAAATGCTATTTCAATTCATCTTGCAAAACATGGAGTGACTTCTTTTTGTCCTACTACTATGACAATGGATATACCCTATATCCTAAATGCTCTTAAAAACATAAATGAGACGATGAAAAAGAAGACGGCTGGAGCACAAATTTTAGGGGCATATGTTGAGGGACCTTTTATAAGCAAAGAACACAAAGGAGCACAGGATGAAAAATATATAATACCACCTGATAAAAACTTATTTGACGAGTTCTTGGAAATAGCGGGAGGTAACATAAAAGTAATTGCATTAGCACCTGAAAAAGACCCGGATGGAAGCTTTGTAGAACATGTCACTAAAAAGGGTGTAAAAGTATCCTTGGGACATACAAATGCCACTTATGAGGAGATGAAAAATGGAGTAGAGCATGGTGCTACAATTGCGGTTCACACTTATAATGGCATGAAAGGGCTACATCATAGGGAACCTGGTGCATTAGGGGAAGTATTTTTAGACGACAGAATATACAGTGAGGTAATATCGGATTTTATTCACACACATCCCGCTTCAGTAAAGATATTAATTAAAATAAAAGGAACAGACAAAGTGATACTTATATCAGATGCGATGCCTGCCTGTGGATTAGGAGACGGGGAGTACATATTTGGAGGGCAAAAGGTACTTGTAAAAGAAGGTGTGGCAAAACTAGAAAACGGTTCATTAGCAGGAAGTACATTGACGTTAGATAAAGCTTTAGCAAATATAACATTTCTTGGAGTACCACTTTTTGAAGCCTGCAAGATGGCCTCTTTAAATCCTGCAAAAGCAATTGGAGTAGATGATAGAAAAGGGAGCATAGAAGTTGAGAAAGATGCAGATATAGTTGTGCTAAACAATGATTTGACTGTTTATATGACAATAATAGAGGGGAAGGTTTTTAAAGAATAAAGTAAATTAATATAAAAATGCTCACAAAAAAACTGATAAATAAATGCCAAGAAGCTTAATTGCCATACAAAGTTTAAGGAATCCTTTTGATATAAGGATTCCTTAGACTGTATACAAACTTTCGGAAATAGGATATTTTGCATAAGGAACGACTTGTGACAAAGCGTTAACAAAACTTAGCGAGACCGAGGGCGGAGGCAGGGCCGAAGCCAAGGATGGCGGAGGCGGGCACCTGAGACAGGAGGTCGAATGTGCCCGGGACCCTGCCGGAACCCGAAGGTCGAGCTTAGTTTTGTCGCTTTGGAACATCGGAGTGACGATGCAAAATATCCTATTTTAAAAAATTTTTGCTTTGTCAACAAACTGAGGAATCCTTTTGATATAAGGATTCCTTTTTACATTAAAGGTATTTTGCGATATGTTGGATGTTATTCCTTTACAATATTCTCTTTACAAAATTTTTTATTCTTTCAAGTGCTCTTGCTATTTTATCTATAGAATATGCGTATGATACACGAATAAATCCTTCACCGCTTGGGCCAAATGCGTCTCCTGGTACTACAGCTACTTTTTCTTCTTTTAAGAGTTTTTCACAAAATTCCTGTGAAGTCATACCCGTCTTTTTTATTGACGGGAAAATATAGAAAGCTCCTTTTGGCTCAAAGCAGTCAAAACCTATTTCGCGAAATCCGTTTACAATAAATTTCCTTCTCTTATCATATGTTTCTCTCATTTTTACTATGTCTTCTTCACATTGATATATACCCTTTATAGCTGCATATTGTGCTGTTATTGGAGCGCATATAGTTGTGTACTGATGGATTTTATTCATCGCTTCAATGAATCCGTGTTCTGCTGCAATATATCCAAGTCTCCAACCTGTCATGGCAAAAGCTTTAGAAAAACCGTTTATAAGTATTGTCCTTTCTTTCATGCCCGGAAGTGAGGCTATGCTTACGTGTCTTCCTTCATAAGTCAATTCACTATATATTTCATCAGAAATTACTATTAAATCATGCTCGATTATTATGTTTACAATTTCTTCTAATTCTTCTTTTTTCATGATAGCACCTGTAGGGTTATTGGGGTAAGGAAGAATTAATGCTTTTGTTTTCGAGGTTATTTTTGATTTTAGGTCATCAGGGGTTAGTATAAAATTGTTTTTTTCATCAGTAGGAACAAATACAGGGATGCCTCTTGTCAAAGTTACACAGGGGGCATATGAAACATAGCTAGGTTCAGGAACTAAGACTTCGTCACCGTCATTTAAAAGAGCTCGCAGAGCAAGGTCAATGGCTTCACTAGCACCAATAGTTACCATTATTTCTTTTTCAGGGTCATAGGTTAAATTATAATGAGTTTTTAAGAAATAGGATATGGCCATTCTAAGTTCGGGCAAGCCTAAGTTTGAGGTGTATGTTGTGCTACCTCTATCTAGTGCGTTAATGCCTTCTTTTCTTATTTCCCACGGAGTTACAAAATCTGGTTCGCCAACTCCCAGTGATATTATGTCTTTTGAATTAGTCACAAGGTCAAAAAATTTTCTGATTCCGGACGGTGGAATACTTTTTACTACGTTGGATATGTATTTGTCTGTATTCATGGTGTTATCACCAATCTTTTGTCGTCTTGTCCTTCTTCATAAAAAACTCCGTCTTTTTTATATCTTTTTAAAATAAAATGTGTGGTAGTGCTTAATACGCCATCAATGGGGGCAAGTCTTTCAGCGACAAAGAAGGCTATTTCTTTCATTGTTTTACCTTCTACTTCAACGGAAAGGTCGTAAGTTCCGGAAATTAAGGAAACTGATTTTACTTCTTCGTACTGGCATATTCTTTCAGCTATTGCATTAAATCCAAGTCCTTGCTGGGGTGCTACTTTTACATCTATGAGGGCAGTTACGACTTCCCGGCCAGCCTTTTCCCAATCCACGAGAGCAGTGTATTTTAACAACACTTTTTTGTCCTCAAGACTTTTTATTGTGTTTTTAACTTCTTCTTCACTAAGCCCTGTGATTGCTGCCATTTGCTTTTCTGTAAGACGGCTGTTTTCGCACAGAAGGTCAAGGATCTCCATGCTTTTATCCATTTTTGCACCTCCTAAAAATATATTTTATGCACATTATAATACAAAGATAGGCGTAATTCAATAATTTAATAAATTGAAGTATAAAAATTTAAATAAAAACGTTTGAAATTTAACGAATGTGTGAATTCTGGGTTGACATGTTTGCATAAAGAATGTTACAATTTTTATATAGATATTGATAATTATTTTCAATTATGGAGGCACAACAGATGGCAGAGAATACTATTCTAAATCTTATACAATTAAGGGAAAATCATGAAGGAGAGATTGTATTAATAAAAGCCGGAAGAGCAGCTACGCAAAGATTGAATGAAATGGGACTTGTCCCGGGGACAAAAGTTAAGGTAGTTAGAAAAGGCCTTTTAAGGGGGCCTGTTGAGCTGGAAGTTAGAAATTCCCACCTTGTGATTGGATATGGTCTTGCTTCAAAAATATATGTAAAAATTGCCTAACAGAAAGGAAGGCTTAAGATGAAAAAAGAAATAGTTATAGCCTTAGCAGGAAATGCTAATGTAGGTAAAAGCGTTATCTTCAATCAATTGACGGGTTTAACTCAGATAATTGGCAACTGGCCGGGGAAAACGGTGGAAAGGGCAGAAGGGGTTTTGAGATTTAAAGGACGAACTATAAAAATTGTTGACCTTCCCGGCATTTATTCACTTTCTGCTTATTCTCAAGAGGAAATTGTCTCTCGTGAGTTTATAGCTTTTGAAAAACCAGATGTTGTAATAAATGTGGTGGATGCCTCTAACCTTGAAAGAAACTTGTTCTTTACAGTTCAGCTTTTAGAGCTTCATGTGCCTATGGTTATGGCTTTAAACCAAGTAGATTATGCCATTAAAAAGGGTATAGATATAAATGTAAAAAAGTTAGAAGAACTTTTAGGGATTCCTGTTGTAAAAACTATTGCTACAAAGGGAAAAGGCCTTGAAAAATTGATAGATAAGGTTTTAGAAGTTGTAGATTCAAATAAAGAAACGACTGTAAATGACTATGACATAAAGCAAGAGAAAATTCTTAAATATGGAAATGAAATAAGCGAGTATGTAATGAGAATTTACAATATTCTTTTAAAACACAATGTAGTAAACATTATAAATTTGTTTCATCCTCTGTGGATTTCTCTAAAACTTATAGAAGAAGATAGCGATATAATTGAAAAGCTAAAAAGAGAGCCTGATGGTAAAAAGGCTTATGAAGAGATTCAAAAAGAACTAGAGGGATTAAAGGCGAAGACAGATGGCCCTCTTGTGACTTTAGTTACAGCAGCCAGGTATGATATTGCTTCTTTTATAGCCAGGCAGACAGTATCAGAGATTCACCATAGAATTACTTGGACTGATTTAATTGACAATGTAGCTCTTCATAAAATATTTGGCTATATATCAATGTTTGCTATTGTCTTCATATCATTTTACGGCATATTTAAATTTGGAGAGTATTTCTCTGGCGTGTTGGAGGGATTTTTTGATGTATTAAGACCTTTGGTGTATAATTTGCATATTCCAAATATGTATAAAGATGTTTTATGGAATGGACTTGTTGAAGGACTTATTTCTGCTATAACCATCGTACTACCTTATATACTCCCATTTTATGTATTTTTATCAATACTTGAAAACACGGGTTACCTCGCAAGAATTGCCTTTTTAATGGATGAGATAATGCACAAAGTGGGACTTCACGGCAAAGCTCTCATTCCAATATTGATGGGCTTTGGGTGCAATGTCCCTGCAGTATTAGGCACCAAAATTTTAGAAACGGATAGAGAAATATTTATTGCGTCTTTTATGTCCACTCTTGTGCCTTGTTCTGCAAGGATCGTGATAATTTTAGGCACAATAGGGGTCTTCATGGGGCCACAATATGCACTTGCTGTTTTTGCCTTAGACGTTTTGGTAATTTATATAGCGGCGTATTTTGCAGATAAAATAGCGCCTGGAAAACCCTATGATTTGATAATGGAGCTTCCTGGTTACAGAATGCCCGCCTTAAAACCTACATTAAAGCAAATATGGATTAGGATTAAAGACTTTTTGTATGTGGCACTTCCTATAATTGTCGTAGGAAGTCTTGTGCTTGAAATATTGAAATACACAGGTATATTTAAATACGTGACGTATGTAACGGACCCTATTGTAGTAAAATGGTTGGGATTGCCATCAATAGTAGGGATAGTATTGATTTTTGGGATTTTGAGAAAAGAACTGACACTTATAATGCTTTTAACACTGTCTGGGACAAGTCATATAACACAGATTTTGACGCCGCGGCAGATGATTGTCTTTGGTGTTGTTACAATGCTTTATATTCCTTGTATTGCTACAATTGCGGCATTAAAAAGGACAATTGGATGGAGAAAAACATGGTGGGTAGTTTTTGTTAATATTTTTATTGCAATACTAATAGGGGGAATATTAAATCGAATTCTTACTTTTGTATAATTGTGCTATAATGTTAATGGGTGAAAAACAATAGAATTTATAGAGAAAAATAAATTGAAAATAGAGTAGGACACTAGACCTACTCTATTTTTTTTATCAAATCAGATTGGCTTTTAGTAAAAGCTCCTCATTATTAAGAATTTCCTCAGGTTTACCTATAGTTTCTATTCTATGGTCTTCGTTTAGCACTATTATCCTGTCTGAAAGCGTTGCTGCCATATCAAGGTCGTGAGTTGCAATAACTATTGTAGTACCTTTTTTGTTTAATTCTTGTAGTTTCACTAAAAGCCACTTTTTTGACCGTGGGTCAAGGCCATTTGTAGGTTCGTCAAGAAGCAAAACTTCAGGATTTATCACCATGACTGATGCTAATGCGACTTTTTTCTTTTCTCCGCCGCTTAATCTGTGAGGGGGCCTATCTTTTAATTTTTCAATTCCAAAAGAAATAAGAGTTTCTTCCACTATTTTTTGGACTTCGTCTTCCTTTAAGCCCATTTGAAGTGGTGCAAATGCTATTTCGTCAAAGACTGTAGTGCTGAAAAGTTGCACATCAGAGTCCTGAAACACAAAACCTACTTTTTTTCTAAATTCATATTCATCAAAAGTTTTTTTACCCCCCAGCAATTTGCCAAATGCCCATATTTCACCTTTGTCCGGATAAATTAAATTGTCCATCAATTTTAAAAGAGTGGATTTTCCACTGCCATTTGCACCGAGAAGGATTAACTTTTCTCCTTTTTTTACTTCAAAACTTATGTCAATTAAAGCAGGAACTGGTTTATTGTAAGAGTAATAGACATTTTTTAATTCAAATACTGTGCTCAATTTAAACCTCCTTATGGGTGGATATACCACAAGATGAATAAAAAAGTTATATTAAAACCTATCCATATATAATCATAAAAAGTCATTTTAAAAGTAGTTAGTGTTTTGTAATCTCCATTATAACCTCGTGAAATCATAGCGTTATAAACTTCATCGCTCAGTTGTTGAGACCTTATCAAAACATTTGCCATAGCAGAAGCGACAAATTTTCGCCCTTCACTACTATTACTTTTCCCCACATTTCTGCTTTTTCTTGCGAGAAACATGTTTGTAGCAATTTCTAAAAGCAAAAAGATGTAACGTAAGGCCATTTCAAGTGTAGCAGTAAAAATGCGGGGAAGCTTAAAAGACCTCAATCCTTTTAATATTTCTACCCATTTTGTTGACAGTGCTAGTATATATACAAAAGATAAAGATATAAATGACCTCATCATAAAAATAATGGCACTATACAAACCTTCTTTTGTTATATAAAAATTTTTTGTGAAATATACTAAAGGCTGTCCTTCTTTTACTACATTAAAAAGTGAAGGTATCAGGACAATACCTGTAAAAAATATTGAGACTGTTGATACCCTCACAACATATGCTTTTAAAGGTATTTTAGAAAAATAAGCCAACAAAAGTGCATAAATAAGAAATATGGTCATAAAAGGTATTGTCTTTCCAAAATTGACTATAATGATTAATATAAAAACGGAGACGAGTTTTATTCTCGTATCAAGAGACTGCATAATACCTTTCTTAGCAAAAATTGTGTCAGAATAAAACATATCTTCAAATGCATTTTGTATACTTAAGATTGTCTTTTCTAAAAAGTTATCCATTTTTCTTCTGGGGTTTTCCCATAATCCTCCCTAATATTGCAAATATCAATACAATAGCTGCAATTCCTATAACTGCCGAAAAAATATAACCTAAAGCTTGTTGGAAGAAATTAACATCAAATCCTGGTATACTGTAATCGGGTAATATTGCTTTTATAACTTCTGAGAATCTACTCATTCCCTCAGGTACATATCCTATCATGTTCTTAATTTCATCTAAGCCCCATTCTCCCCATGCCGAACCAGGAGCTAAAAGCCCGAGAGGAGTGAGAAGTATTATAACTATAGCTGCAATGTAGAATTTTTTCATCTATTATCACCTCTAAGCTTGTATGAAAATTTATACAGTATATTTTCCTCATCCGCTTTTTGTAAATAATATACTACAAGGCCTGTTATGATGGCTTCTACAATACCAGCTACAGTAAGATGAGCAAACATCATTGCAGGTATTGCTACGTTTAATCCATAGGGAAAATATAGAGGTGTTCCATTTGCTGTATGAAAAAGCAATGGCTGAAGTCCAAGTTCTATTGCTGTAGCAAGAGCTGCAGCATTTATTCCTACATATCCCCCTATAGCAGATGATATGACTTTATTTAACTTAAGTGACAACATAAGTTTATAAATTCCGTATCCAACAAAAGGAGCTATAAAAGCTATATTAAAACTATTTGCACCCAAAGCTAAAATTCCTCCGTCACCAAAAAGCAATGCTTGTATAAATAAAGCTATAGTAAGAGATATACTTGCTGCCCACGGCCCTAAAGTTATTGCAAGGAGAGTTGCACCAATGGCATGGGAAGTTGTACCACCTGGTATTGGTACGTTAAACATCATTATTGTAAATGCAAAAGCAGACCCTATAGCCAAAGTAGGTATGTCTTTTTTGTCAAAACTTTCATTGACTTTTTTTGCTGCAACTGAAATGACTGGTACCATAGCAGCACCCATAACAGCGCAGGTTTGAGGACTTATATAGCCTTCAGGTATGTGCATAAAAAATTCCCCCTTACAAATTTTCACCTGTTGTTGTCATTACCAGTTTTCCATGCTTTACTCCTTTTGTGCTTATAATTTCATCTGCAATTTTTGTAATTTCTTTTGAAGTGCCTTTTACTACCATTACTTCGAGGCAGTTGTGCTTATCCAAGTGTACGTGCATTGTTGAGATTATGTTTTGATAGTGCTTGTGTTGCATATCTGTCAGTTTGTCACTTATTTCCCTCACTTCATGATTAAAAACATAAGTAATTGTTCCAATAGTTTCTACATCCTCTGCTTCCCACTGATTTTCCACGATAAAATCTCTTATCAAATCTCGTATAGCTTCAGACCTGTTGTTGTAATTTTTTTTCTTTATAAGCTCGTCAAATTGATAAAGAAGTTTTGATTCCATTGAAACTCCAAAACGTGTTATTTCTTCCAGACTTATCACTCCCATAAAATAGTGTTATCTTCTTAAAAATAATAACACTATTTTATGGGAGAGTCAATTTAAAAATTAACTAAAGTCTTCGCTTTTATGCGTAGAATGCATTGCGGGAGTAACTACGGGAGCCTGCAGACAAGAGCATAAAAGCAGAAGGCTTAATTTTATCATTGGAGGCACTATCGTATATCTTGCAATAAAAAATACGAACTGTGTTTAAAGTTGCTATTGGAGAGATAGATTTTTGGTGGTAGTTATATTATTTGTGATGATTAAATTTTTAGTAAAAATATTTAATAAGTGAGATGAGTGTAAAAATTTTTCACTCTTTTTTAATTATAAAGCTCTTGTGATATAATAAAATAAAGTTAGTTACAATACAGGAGGTAGAGTATGCCACTTAATGTAGTACTTGTTGAACCTGAGATACCACAGAACACGGGGAATATTGCAAGGACTTGTGTACTTACGGGCAGCAGGCTTCATCTTGTAAAACCTTTAGGTTTCAGTATAGACGAAAAATACGTAAAAAGAGCTGGCTTAGATTACTGGCCTCTTTTAGACCTTACTGTTTACGATAATCTCGAACAATTTCTTGAACAAAACAAAGGGAAAAAGTTTTATCTTGCTACCACAAAGGCTAGAAAATATTATCATGATGTGAAATATGAAGACAATTCTTATATACTTTTTGGGAAAGAAACTGCAGGACTTCCTAAGTGGTTGATTGAAAAATACTACGAGGATTGTATACGGATACCAATGCATGAAGTGATATCTACAAGGTCTTTAAATTTGTCCAACTCTGTAGCTATAGTACTGTATGAGGCCTTGAGACAACTGGGTTTTCCTAATATGAAATAAAAAAATTGAGGGATGATTATGAAACGAAAGATTATTCATGTTGATATGGATGCTTTTTTTGCATCTGTAGAACAACATGATAATCCGGAATACAAAGGGAAACCTGTTATTGTAGGAGGTCTGTCGGGAAGAGGGGTAGTTTCAACTTGCTCCTATGAGGCAAGAAAGTACGGAATACATTCTGCAATGCCGATGTACATGGCAAGGAAGCTATGTCCACACGGTATTTTTCTTTCTGTAAGGAGAAAAAGATATGAAGAGGTTTCAGCTCAAATTTTTGATATCCTGTACAGTATAACTCCTTTAGTGGAACCTGTTTCTATAGATGAAGCCTATCTTGATGTTACAGATATTGACAAAAATCCAGAGATTATTGCCCTGGAAATAAAAAAGAAAGTGAAGGAAACGACAGGACTTACTATTTCTGCAGGAGTTTCCTATAATAAATTTCTTGCAAAACTTGCCTCAGATTGGAATAAGCCAGACGGATTTATGGTCATAACAGAAGACATGATTCCCGACATTTTAAAACCACTTCCCGTTTCCAAAGTTTATGGTATAGGGCAAAAATCCGAAGAAAGACTTAAATCTATGGGAATAAATACAATAGGTGACCTTTTAAAACTGTCACAGGAGAATCTTGTCGAAATTTTTGGTAAAGTAGGTGTGGAGATATATTTAAGGATCCGCGGCATTGATGAGAGGCCTGTTGAAACTATGAGGGAGATTAAATCTATAGGAAAGGAAAAAACATTAGAAAAAGATACAAAAGATAAAAAACTTTTGCTTCACTATGCGAAATTATTTTCCGACATAATATCGGAAGAATTGTTTAGAGCGGGGCTTTATGCCAGAACAGTTACTGTTAAGATGAAGACATCAGATTTTGCTATTCACACCAAAAGCAAAACTTTAAATAAATATATACGATTAAGTGAGGACATATACAATGTAGCCTACGAAATTATTGAAAATATAAAATTGGACCAGTATATAAGGTTGATTGGACTATCTGTTTCTAATTTGAGCGCAGTAAAGTATGAGCAATTGTCGTTTTTGGATAAAAGTGTTGTCAAGTCTATTAAGGCAGAAAACATAGCCAGAGAAATAAATAAAAAAATAGGGCAGGAGATAGTGAAAAAGGCCAGCGAGCTTTTAAATAATAAAACGAAACAATGGAGGGATTAAATGGAAGCTAAAGAAAGGCATAAACGCAATATTGCGAAAGAAATTATAGAACTGGCATGGCCTTCTATAACAGAACAAATGCTTATAATGACAGTTGGAATGGTGTCAACTATATTTGTAGGACGTGTGGGAACAAATGCAATTGCAGCTGTTGGGATGATTAATTCTCTTATTTTTTTCTTTCAAGCTATTTTTGCAGGCCTTGCTACTGGATCTACAGTAATTGTAGCAAGGCTTATTGGCGAAGAAGATGAGGGAAGTGCTCGCGTTGCTGTTATGCAATCCCTTATTATGAGTATTGCTGTTTCTATAGGTTTTACTGTTCTTGGATATATTTTTGCGGTACCTCTTATTAAAATTTTTTTTGGTAGTGTATCTCCCGATGTTTTTAAATTGGCTTTAATATATTATAAAATAGTGATTTTAGGTATACCTTTTATGATAGTTGAAATTGTAATAGCAGGAGCATTAAGAGGAGCTGGGGATACTAAAACACCAATGTATATAACAGCTATAGTAAATGTCATAAATCTTTTATTAAACAGTATACTTGTTTTTGGAGTACATTTTCATAGTGGATATGTAGTACCTCCTTTAGGCGTAAAAGGTTCTGCACTTTCTGCTACAATCTCAAGAACGATAGGAGGTTTTTTGCAATTATATATCTTGTATTTTGGCAAAAGAAGGATTAATCTTGACATAAAAGAAAAAATACGGCTGAACTTTGACATGATGATGCGGATTATACGGGTAGGGATACCAGCTTCTTTGGAACAAGTAATAATGCAAGGTGGTTTTCTTGTAGTTCAGATTATTGTCTCTACAATGGGAACAGTTTCGATGGCAGTATATCAGATTGGTATGAATGCGAATAGCCTTGCTTTTATGCCTATATTTGGTTTTTCCTTAGCTGCAACTAGTTTAGTGGGTAGAAGTCTTGGAGCAAAACGTTTGATGTTAGCAGAAATATATGCAAAGGTTTCAAGAAATATTGCTGTTGTTGTGATTTCTATTATAGGCTTTTTTATGTTTATATTTTCAAGACAGCTTGCAGCGCTTTATACTACTGACCCTGTTGTAATAAAAATATCTTCTGATATTATAAAGATTTTTGCTGTGGTAGAACCTTTGCTTGCTATATTAAATGTCATGGCAGGAGTATTAAGGGCTGCAGGCGACATTCCTTATATTGTTCTTTCAACTTTTATTGGCTTATGGCTTTTTAGAGTGACAATTGGTTACACTTTGGGGAAAGTTTTTGGCATAGGAATATATGGAATTTGGATTGGCATATGTATCGACTTTGTTGTGAGGTCAGTAATGTATAGTTATAGGTTTAAAGCGGGTAGATGGAAGTACATAAAAGTGTAGACTACACAAATTTATCACATATTCTTAATTTTTACATAACAATTTTTTGATATGTTCAATTTCAGTGATTGTGGGATTGGTTTTTGGCGTGTATCCTGCAAATAAAGCTGCTAATTTAAATCCCATTGAAGCTCTAAGGCACGAATAAAATACAAAGAAAGATGGCATAAACTTATCAATCATAATGCTTGTCAACAAACATTAATGGATTGAGTTATAAATCATATAAGCAAAGAGGAGAAAAAATTAGAAGAGCACATAAGAAGTCAAATATAAATATAGAGGTAGCCTGTAAATGCAGGCTATTTTTTAATCATAAAATTATATGGTAAAATATTTTTAAATCTAAGATTTAGGGGGTTTTATTGTGAGACTTGTGAGAATAGACAAGGTGCCAAATAAATATGGAATAATTAAAGGGGATAAAGTCATTACATTTGAAAGTGAAGGCTTTGATTCTTACAACTTGGAGGAAGTAAAGCTTTTGCCTCCTTGCCTGCCTACAAAAGCTATATGTGTAGGGCTAAATTATAGGGACCATATAGAGGAAATGGGTGACAAAGAGCCGGCGGAGCCGACATTATTCATAAAACCTTCAACGGCAGTTATAGGCTCTGATGATTTTATAGTCCTTCCGGAGATGTCCGAAAGGGTTGACTATGAGGGGGAATTGGCTGTTGTCATTGGCAAGAAGGCAAAAAATGTATCTGAAAAAGATGCATTAGATTATGTCCTTGGATATACAATAGCTAACGATGTTACTGCAAGGGATTTGCAGGCAAAAGATGGTCAATGGACAAGAGCGAAGTCTTTTGACACCTTTTTGCCCATAGGCCCTTGGATTGAGACAGACTTAGACCCATCTTCTTTGGACATAACTACATATGTGAATGGTGAAGTAAAGCAAAAAAGCAATACCAAACACCTTATATTTAACGTTCCAAAACTTATAAGTTTTATATCCCACATCATGACTTTAAATCCCGGTGATGTTATATTGACGGGAACACCTTCTGGCGTCGGGCCATTAAAATCTGGAGATATCGTAACTATTGAAATAGAGGGGATAGGCAAACTGACAAACAGAGTAAAATAAAGATGGTTGCGACAGGGCTTATTTCGGCTGCTGACAATATTGTGATGTCAAGTATTGGATGCCAAATAAAGCCTGAATCTCTTCACCAAATCTCAATAATGTGGTAACATTTATATAGATGTCTTTTCACTTATAGAGGTGGACGATATGAGCATAAGGTTTATATATGGAAGAGCAGGTACAGGCAAGACTAGCTTTTGCCTTAATGATATAAAAAGAAAATTAAGTGATGGAAAATCCCATCCCCTCATACTTTTTGTTCCTGAGCAGTTTACTTTTGAGGCAGAAAAATATCTTTTAGATACAATTGAAAAAGATGAGAAGATAAGGGCGCAAGTTTTAAGTTTTAAAACTTTGGCAAACAGGGTATTTACAGAGGTAGGGGGTCTCACTCATCAACACCTGACATCATGCGGAAGGTCAATGCTTATTTACAAAATAATGGAAGACGCGCAAGAAGACTTAAAAATTTATTCTCAAGCCTCCAAGCAGCAGGGTTTTATCAAAAAAATTTCAGAAACTATAACAGAGCTTAAAAGATTTGAAGTGTCCCCTGATAAGTTGCTAGAGATAGCTGAAACAATAGATTATTTGGGATTGAGAGAAAAACTGAGGGACATAAGTTTAATATATTCTAAATTTGAAGAGAGTTTACACCAAAATTATATAGACCAAGAGGATGAGTTGGCTCTTTTAGCAGAGAAACTGGAATATTCTTCTCAGTTTGAAGGTGCTGAATTTTGGATAGACGGTTTTACAGGTTTTACGCCAAAGCAGTATAGGGTGATAGAAAAGCTTTTAAAGAAAGCTTCAAGAGTAAATGTAACTCTTTGTATGGACACATCTTGCAATTTCTCTGAAATTGATACTACAGACCTTTTTTACACTACTAAAAAAACAGAAGATAAGCTTTTGGAAATATGTCAGAGAAATAATATATCTTATGGAAAACCGGTGGATTTAAATGGAGGAACACCTAAAAGATTCAGAGAAAGTGAAGAGCTAAGCTTTCTAGAAAAACACTTTTTTTCCTATCCTTACAAAGTATATCCAAGTGAGACAAAGGATATAAGTCTTTTTAAAGCTGTCAACGTATATAGTGAAGTTGAAGAAACTGCGAGAGATATCATAAGACTGGTGAGAGATAAAGGACTTAGGTACTCTGAGATTGTGGTAGCTGCTCGCGATTTAAATAGATATCATAAACTTGTTAAAGCTATATTTTCTCAATATGGAATTCCTTACTTTATAGACCTAAAGATAGAAATAAAAAATAATCCCATCATTGTTTTTATAACCTCCCTTTTTGACATTCATTTAAAGAGATGGTCTTATGAATCTGTTTTTAGGTACTTAAAGACAGGTTTTGCAAATTTAGAAATAGAGGACATAAGCCTTATTGAAAATTATGTACTTGCCAATGGCATAAAGGGAGATAAATGGAAAGAGGAGGCTTGGAATTATAGGCTAGATTACAGATTCGACAGATTGACAATGGAGGAAGAGGAAAAAGAGATAATAGAAAAAGTAAATGAGATAAAAGAGAAAATTACAATTCCATTGCAGGGTTTTTATAAAAAGTTTTCCAAATCAAAAAATGTTAGAGAAGCTTGTGGTACTTTATACGATTTTCTCGTTGAGATGGGGTTGCCTCAAAAGATTCAGAAATTGATTGAAAAATTCAAAGAAGAAAAGGAATATGATACAGCAAATCAATACGCACAGGTTTGGGATATTGTTGTAGATGTTTTAGATCAATTGGTAGAAGTGATAGGGGGAGAGAAAGTTACAGTAGAACAGTTTGCGAAGATACTCAGCATAGGATTTGACGAATACCAAATTGGGACTATTCCTCCTGCCCTTGATGAAGTGCTGGTTACTAGCGTTGATAGGATGAAAAGCCACAATGCAAAAGCACTTTACATAATCGGTGTAAATGACGGTATATTTCCTGCTTCCCATTTTGATGAGAGAATTCTTACAGATGAAGATAGAGAAATTTTAACTTCTCACGATGTGGAGTTAGACAATGATACAAAGACTAAAGTTTTTGAAGAGCAATTTTTAGTCTACACTGCTTTAACTTCCACAAGCAAATTTTTAAGGATAAGTTATCCTATTGCTGACCATGAAGGCAAAAGCATGAGACCTTCCATAATAATTTCCCGTTTAAAAAAGATTTTTCCAAAAATAAAACAATTTAGCAACGTGGTAGAAATGGATACAGCCGAGGAAAATTTAAATCGCGTATCAACACCTTCACCTACTTTTAATGAAATGATAACTGCGATTAAAAAATGGGATGTGACAGATAAAATACATCCTCTGTGGTTGGATGTGTATAAATGGTATGCTAAAAATGATCGTTGGAAACCGAGATTGACAAGAGCTTTAGAAGGTATTTATTACACTAATCAGGTGGAAAAAGTACCTGCTCATAAGATGAAAAAGTTGTACGGGGATAAATTACGTTTTAGCGTATCCAGACTTGAAAAATACGCAGCTTGTCCTTTTGCCTATTTTGTCCAATACGGACTTAAAGCAAGAGAAAGAAAAATATATAGTTTTGAGCCACCTGATTTAGGAATATTTATGCACAATATCCTCGATAGATTTTCAAAAGCGTTGGAGGAAGAAGAACTTACATGGCAAGAGGTTGATAAAGAGTGGTGTGATGAAGCCGTATCAATAATTGTTGATGATATGATACAAAAAATACCAGGTTATATTTTAAACAGCAGTCCTAGGTATAAGTTTCTTGCTGAAAGATTAAAAAGAATACTTTCTAATGCGGTTTGGATTGTATCTGAGCATATCAAGAGGAGTTCTTTTAAACCTGTTGACCATGAAGTTGCTTTTGGTGATAATCAAAAGTATCCTCCTATAAAGATTGAACTATCAAATGGTGAAGAGATAAATCTCATAGGGCGGATAGACAGAATTGACATATTTAAAAAAGAGGATGAAGCTTATATAAGAATAATAGATTACAAGTCTGGCAACAAAACTTTAGACCTTTCTGATGTTTTCTATGGTTTAGAGCTTCAACTTTTGATATATTTGGATGCCATATTGGAAAGCGCAATAAAAGAGGGTACGACTTTGAATCCGGCTGGTGTGTTTTACTTTAAAATAGATTACCCGATTATAAAGGCAGATAAGGATATGTCGGATGAAGATCTGCAAAAAGAGATTTTTAAAAGATTAAGACTAGAAGGGCTTGTTTTAAAAGATGAGCAAATTATAAAAGAGATGGACAAATCAATTGAAGGCACTTCTTATATAATTCCAGCAACAATCAATAAAGACGGGAGCATAGGCAAAAACACCAAAGGAGCTACAAAAGAGCAGTTTGAATTATTGAGAAAACATGTTAAAAAAACTATACAGCGATTGACTGAAGAAATGCTGGAAGGGAACATCTCAATTTCTCCTTATAAAAAAGATAAAGAAACTCCTTGCAAATATTGCCCTTACTCTTCTATCTGCCAATTTGAGAAGAATTTTAAAGATAATGATTACAGGGTTATAAAGACTAAAGATGTTGAAGAAATATGGAGTATGTTAGAACAGGAAGTGAAAACAGATGGAGACTACGTGGACTCATGAACAGCAGTTAGCTATAAATACAAGGGGAAATAACCTATTAGTTGCTGCTGGTGCAGGTTCTGGCAAAACAGCCGTTTTGGTTGAAAGAATTATAAGACTTATTACAGACAAAGAAAATCCTGTAGATATTGATAGATTGTTGGTAGTGACTTTTACAAATGCTGCTGCCTCTGAAATGAGAGAAAGAATAGCAGATGCGCTGATTTCTAAGTTAGACCAAAATCCGGAAGATAGGCGGCTTAGTAATCAGCTAACATTACTTAACAAAGCTACAATCACTACAATTCACTCCTTCTGCTTAGAGGTTGTGAGAAATAACTTTTTTCTCGTAGATTTAGACCCTAACTTTAGAATAGGGGATGAAACAGAGACTTTGCTTTTAAAATTAGAGGCGGCAGAAGAGCTTTTTGAGGAATTGTATCAAAAAGAAGATAATCAGGATTTTTTGATGTTGATTGAAAGTTATGGAGGCACAAGAGACGATAAACCTCTTGTGGATGTTCTTTTAAGATTATATAATTTTGTAAAGTCACTTCCATGGCCTGAAAAATGGCTTATGGAGATGCTATTAAATTTTGAAGTGAAGGAAGATTTTAATTTTGAAAAGTCTCAATGGGCACAAGTCATCTTAGACAGTTTAAAAGTAGAAATATCGGGACTTTTAAATGGAATGTATGTGGCAATTGATAAGCTTCATGCTGAAATTGGGCTCCAAAGCTATCTTGATAATTTTGAAATAGAGGCGGGAAACTTGGAAAAACTTCTAGACTGTGAAAATTGGGAGGAATTTAGAAAACAGATAAATGCCATAAAATTTGATAGACTTCCCAGAGCAGGTAAAGATGCAGACCCTAAAGTAAAAGAAGAAGTGACAAAAATAAGGAATGAGGTTAAAGCTAAAATTAAAGAGATAAGAAATAAGTTTTTTTCAGATGACATAGAAAAGATTGAAGAAGAAATTAAAGTTTTGTACCCTATCATGAAGGCTTTGGTGGATTTGATTTTACTTTTTGATAAAAAATATGCTGATAAAAAAAGGGAAAAAGGCATTATAGACTTTAATGACATTGAACATTTCGCACTAAAAATTTTGACAGAAGTCGATGAAAAGGGTAAAATGAAGCCTTCAGAGGTAGCTTTGATGTATAGAGAAAAATTTCAAGAGATTTTTGTAGATGAATATCAAGACTCTAATTTAATACAGGAAGTTATACTAAGCACTATAGCCCGAGAAGATACACCTAACAGGTTTATGGTAGGGGATGTAAAACAGAGCATATACAGGTTTAGGCAAGCAAATCCGTATATATTTTTTGAAAAATACAATACTTATTCTTCAAAAGAGGAAGATAAAAATAAAAAGATACTGCTTTATAAAAATTTCAGAAGCAGATCCCAAATCATAGATGCGGTAAATTTCATTTTCAAAAAGATAATGTCTAAGAATGTAGGGGAGATAGATTATACGGATGAAGAAAAGTTAAACTATGGAGCAGATTTTGGAACACCTCCTCTTGGTGCCATTGTAGGTGGACCTGTAGAAATACATTTAATAGAGAAAAATGATGAAATCCCTGAGGAGGAAGAAGTAGAGGCTTATGAGGAAGAAGAGGAAGAGGTTATTGATAACATACAAGGAGAAGCAAGGGTTGTATCTCAAAGGATAAAAGAATTAGTCAACCAAAGCGAAAGAGGCATCTTTATGGTTTATGATAAAAACCTCAAAAATTACAGGCCTGTTGAGTATAGGGATATAGTAATACTCTTGAGGGCTACAGAAAGATGGGCACCTGTATTTTTAGAGGAACTTATAAATGCCGGTATTCCTGCTTTTGCGGACACAGGAACGGGATACTTTGAAACAACAGAGATAAAGACTATAATATCCCTCCTTCAGGTGATAGACAATCCAATGCAAGATATTCCCTTGTTGGCAGTCTTGAGGTCTCCTATTTTTTCCTTTACTCCTGAAGAGCTAATTGACATAAGGTTAGAAGAGCCTAATAAGACCATATATGAAGCTCTTAAAAAGGCAGCCCAAAGGCAGGATGAATTAGGACAGAAAATTGTGTTCTTCTTGAAATCTTTAAAAAAATGGCAAGAAAAAGCCATTTATATGCCGGTAGATGAGTTTTTGTGGTATTTATATCAAGACACTGGTTATTATGCCTATGTAGGGGCAATGCCTCAAGGAGTGCAGAGGCAGGCAAACTTGAGGATTTTGTTTGAAAGGGCAAAGCAGTACGAGGAAACAAGTTTCAAAGGATTGTTTAATTTTATTAATTTTGTAACTCGGCTAAAAGGCAGCAGTGGCGATATGGGAAGTGCTAAAATAGTAGGAGAAAATGAAAATGTGGTCAGGATAATGAGTATACACAAAAGTAAAGGTCTTGAATTCCCAGTAGTTATAGTGGCAGGGTTAGGTAAACAGTTTAATTTAAAGGATTTGAGTCAAAGCGTATTGTACCATCATTTATTAGGATTAGGCCCTGAGTTTGTGGACTTCAAAAGAAGAATATCGTATCCCAGCATTGTGAAAGAGGCAATAAAAAACAAAATAAAGTTAGAAAGCCTTTCTGAAGAGATGAGGGTTTTGTACGTTGCTTTGACAAGGGCAAAAGAAAAGTTAATATTAGTTGGAAGTGTCAAAGACATAAAGGAAAAAGTGAAAAAATGGTGCAATATTGCTATGTTGGGAAGTAAAGTGCCTGAGTATGAAGTTTTAAAAGGCAAAAGTTATATAGACTGGATAGGGCCTGCTGTCATAAAGCATCCTGATTTAAAACCTTTGAGAGATTTTGCACATGTACAATGTGCTGCTTTGGAAGAGGATCGTTCTCAGTGGCAGGTAAGAATTTGGGATAAAAAAGATGTAATTATCGATAAAGAAAAAGCTGAAGAAGAAACAAGTTTCTTAGAAAAGCTTAAAGATATAGATTTAAATAGCCCCAGCAGTGAATTTTATGATGAAGTAGCAAGGCGTTTAAATTACGTGTATCCTTATGAAAAGGCCTGTCACTTGCCTGCAAAGCTTTCTGTCACAGAGATTAAAAGAATTTTAAATGAGGAAGTAATAGATGAGGATACTACTTCAATATTTGAAAAAACAGTTCTTAAAACTCCTGCTTTTTTGGAGGAAAGAAAAGGGCTCACTGCTGTAGAAAAAGGGGTAGTTATGCACCTCGTTATGCAAAAATTAGATTTAAATGGGGATTTGACTGCAGAGGGTATAAAAAAGCAAATTAAAAATATGGTGGATAGAGAGATTTTGACAGAGGCACAGGCTAAGGAAGTTGACGTAAAGAAGATTGAAGCGTTTTTTAAAACTCCTCTTGGAATGAGGATGCTGAATTCTCAAAATGTGAGAAGGGAAGTGCCTTTCCACATAAAGCTTAAAAGTACAGAAGTTTACAAAGATTTGCCTGAGGACTATGAAAATGAGTTCATTGCTGTTCAAGGCATTGTTGACTGCTTTTTTGAAGAAGAAGGGGAAATAGTGCTTGTTGATTACAAGACGGATTATGTTACAGAGGAAACCTTAGAGGCGACAAAAGAAAAGTACAAAGTGCAAATAGAACTTTATGGAAAAGCCTTAGAAAAGATTACTGGTAAAAAGGTTAAAGAGAAATATATTTATTTGTTTTTCAATGGAAAGATTCTGAAATATTAAGGGTGATAAAATGAGGATTTTACATACATCTGATTGGCATTTAGGTAAAAGCCTTGAAAACTTTTCAAGGATGGAAGAGCAGGAAAAATTTTTAGAAGATTTTGTGCAAATTGTAGAAGAGAACAATGTAGACCTAGTTATAATTGCTGGAGATGTATACGACTCTTCAAATCCTCCTGCGAAGGCAGAGATGCTTTTTTATAGCACCCTAAAAAGGCTTTCTAGTGGCGAGAGAGTGATTTTGGTTATTGCAGGAAATCATGACAACCCTGAAAGGCTTTCTGCAGCAAGTCCTCTTGCCTACGAGCACGGAGTGATACTTCTAGGTACTCCTAAAAGTATTGTTCACAAGGGAGACTTTGGAAAATTTAAAATTTTAGATTCGGGAGAGGGATACTTAGAAATAGAGATAAAAGGTGAAAAAGCTGTAATTATAGCCCTTCCTTATCCCAGTGAAAAAAGATTAAATGAAATTTTCACAGAGGAAATGGAAGAAGGTAAGAGGCAAAAAAGTTACTCTGAGAGAATTGGAGAAATTTTTAAAAGGCTTTCTGAAAAGTACAGGGATGACACTATAAATATAGCAGTCTCCCACATTTTTGTTTCCGGAGGGGAGGAGGCTGGTTCTGAAAGACCTATTCAATTAGGGGGAAGTTTTGCTGTGGAAATAAGACATCTTCCACAAAAAGCTCAGTATATCGCATTAGGACATCTTCATCGGCCCCAAAAAGTTTCTTCTACACTAAACGCCTATTATTCAGGTTCAGCCCTTCAATACAGCAAAAGCGAGATAAACCATTCCAAATGTGCTTATTTAGTAGACATAAAGGCTGGCACCTCCCCTATAGTGAAAGAGGTTTATTTTAAAAATTACAAACCTATAGAAATATTTAAGTGCGACAATATTGATGAAGCAATTGAAATTTGCAAAGAATACCAAGATAAAAATATATGGGCGTATTTTGAAATAAAGACAGATTCTCCTTTGCCACCTTCTAAGATAAAAGAAATGAAACAAATTTTGCCGAACATAGTTGAAATAAAACCTATTTTGCCAGAAGATGAAGCTCAAGTAGAAGATTATGAAATAACCGAAAAAAGCATGCTGGAACTTTTTGAAGAATTTTACTTAAAAGAAAGAGGAGTAACTCCTTCACAAGACCTTATAGACCTTTTTGTGAGTATAGTAAAAGAAGAGGATGAGGAAGATGAGACCTTTGAAGCTTAGAATATCAGGACTTAACAGTTTTGTTGAAGAACAAGTTATAGACTTTGAGCGTCTTACTGAAAGAGGACTTTTTGGAATATTTGGTCCGACTGGAAGTGGCAAATCTACTATCATTGATGCTATTACTCTTTCAATGTATGGGAAAATTCCTAGAAACAGCAGAGAATTCATAAACACCAACTCTATTTCTACATCGGTAAGTTATGAATTTGAGATAGGAATTGGTGCCGAAAGAAAGAGGTATATAGTAGAAAGAAATATAAAAAAAGATTTGAAAACTGGCGGTTACAAAACTACTTTAGCGAGAATAAGAGAAATGGGGGAAAAGGGAGAAAAAGTTCTATGTGAAGGAGATAGAGAAGTACAAAAGAAAATAGCTGAAATATTAGGTCTTACAGCTGAAGACTTTACGCGATCTGTGGTATTGCCTCAAGGAAAGTTTAGTGATTTCTTAAAGTTGACAGGTAAAGATAGAAGAGATATGTTAGAAAGAATTTTTGGATTGGAGAAGTACGGCAATAACTTGCTTAAAAAAATTAGAGAAGTAAAAAATGAAAAGAATCTTATTTTAAATAGAGTAAGTGGAGAACTCAGCCGTTATGAGGGAGTATCTTCTGAGGCTTTGCAGGAAATGACAAAGAAGTTGGAAATCCTTAAAGGGCAAGAAGAAAAATTAGCCGCCGAAAAGAATCGGTTGGATTTAGAAAAAGAAAAATTAAAAGCAATATGGGAAAAGCAGCAAGAATTAAATCAATATCTTCAAAAAAAGGAACTTTTAGAAGGAAAAATTGAAGAGATAGAGAGAAAGAAAGTAAAAATTAAAAAAGCAGAAAAGGCCTTGTCAGTAAAACCTTATATAGATGCAGTTAATGAAACTAATTCTAAGATAGCTCAAAATAAAGAAGAAGTAGAAAAATATACAAAAGAATTGACGGTAATTGAAGAAAATCTTAAAAAGATTGAAAAGGAATATGATATAGCATTACAAAAAAAAGAAGAAAAAATACCTTTATTGATTGAGAAAGAAGAGAAATTAAAAAGGGCTTTGCAAATTCAAAAAGAAGTTAAGACGATAAATGAAGAAAGAGAGAAGCTTTTAAAGACATACAGGGCT
>Ga0208431_100054_pt1 | contig 20975 bp, 23 predicted proteins | sample Wag42014_10_29_FD_187353 | JGI IMG/M metagenome (GOLD analysis project Ga0208431, IMG submission 187353) | Deep subsurface shale carbon reservoir microbial communities from Ohio, USA - Utica-2 Time Series 2014_1_29 (SPAdes) (version 2) ...
GAGTTTCTTCTGAGGCCGAGCAGGAGTGTTAGTTTGAGGGGGTTAGCTGTCAGGATTTTAGGGGCGATTCTGGCCGTGAATCTGGACAGATTATACAACTTCACAGGTGGTGGGAACTAGGGTTAATTATTATTTTTTGAAAATTATTTTGTCGTCCTGATGTACGTATTGATGCATCATCATAGTACTGCGTGATACTATTTTTCATTGCTCCCTTTTAATTTTTGTACAATTTGGTATATAGTTGTTCTTTTTTGTTAAATTTAGAAAAGCAAACTTGTAGTTATTTAACCATTAGTTTTTAACCTCTTGGTGTTTTGATAAGGTTTATAAACTTCAATATCACAATAAAGGTTAGAAACGTTAGGTGTAAAAAATCTCAACCTTGACCTGTGGAGGGTTGTTACATGGGAGAAGCAAGCAAGATAAGCCGGTACGTCTATACTGTTTTGGTTTTGTTTATTATCTGGTTGTTTTTAACCAGTAGCCTTGATCCTCAGGAAGTCATCATCGGAGCGATACTGTCATTGGTCATTGGAGCGCTGACATACGAAGTTTTTACAGAGAGAGGTCTAGGAAATCTCAATCCCAAGAGAGTTCTCTACTTCATAGCATACATACCCTACTTCCTCTGGGCAATGATACTTGCAAATCTCGACGTTGCATACCGTGTTTTACATCCAAAGAGACCCATAAAGCCGGGAATCGTTGAATGCAAAACAGTTCTCACAAATAACACTGGAAAGCTCGCACTTGCCAATTCAATAACTTTGACCCCGGGTACAATTACCCTCGATGTTAAAGGAGATCGCTACTTCATTCACTGGATTGATGTGAAGGATGAGAGCGTAGAAGGAGCTTCTGAAAAGATAACAAAACCTTTTGAAAAATTCCTGAAGGTGATCTTCGAATGATAGAGGTTTATTTGATCCTAATAGCCATTGCCGTTGTTTTGAGCATGTACAGATTTTTCAGAGGACCAACGACAGCAGATAGAATAGTCGCAGTGGACATAATGACTACTCTAACCACCGGACTGATGGTGCTGTTTGCCCTGTACTACAAGAGAGCAATATTTCTCGACGTGGCCTTAGTTTATGCGGTTCTTGCTTTCGTTGGAGTTATAGCTTTCGCCAGATACATGGAGGGAGGTCTATGAGTGTTGCTTCAATAATCGGCCAGGCCCTCGTGCTCTTCGGAACATTCTTCTACGTGCTATCATCTCTGGGCCTTATTAGAATGCCTGATGTTTACAACAGAATGCAAACTGCAACCAAGAGCGCCACCTTGGGTTCTCTTGGTGTCATAGTGGGAACTGGAATATGGGCCGTTGGAGAGCTGGGAAGCTACTCCTGGATTCCAAAGACTTTGATAATTGCGGTATTTCTGCTACTCACGAATCCAATAGCGGCACATGCATTGATTAGAGCAGCATATAAGAGTGGGGTCCCCCTGTGGGAAGGCACTGTTGTGGACAAATACAAGGAAGCAGAGGGGTCTTTGGAACGAGTGAACGAAATAGAAGAGAAGTTAGAGGAAGCTTCACAGGAGGTTGAGACGAATGAGTGACTGGGTTGCCATTTTTATAGCTGCTCTTATGGTGATCTCCGCAATCTTTGCAGTTGAATGGAGAGACCTTTTAGCGGCAGTAGTTGGAATGGCTGCAGTAAGCCTGTTTGCCTCAATAGCGTTCTTCTTCCTCCAAGCACCGGATGTAGCGATGGTAGAGGCAGCTATAGGTGCTGCTTTGAGCGCCGCGGTTTTCATCCTTGCAATAAAGAGAACCGAGAGATACGAGAGTGAGGAAGAAAGCACAGGATGGTGGGTGAGATGGTGAAGCGGATCCTTGCCATAGTTTTCATATTGATAATAGGGCTTTGGATGGCAAAAGCCCTCGATCAAGTTCCCTTTGGCGAAGATAGAATGCTCGTGGGCAAATACTACCTTGAGCATGTTAAGGAAGAAACCGGTGCTGTGAACGCTGTAACAGCTGTGGTTGTTAACTACAGAGGTTTTGATACCTTGGGAGAGGTTACGGTGCTCTTCATAGCATCTACCGGCGTTGCAGCTCTTCTATGGAGGAATAGGAGGAAGAGAACCGCAAAAACAGAAGGAAGCGTTGTTTTAACAACCGGTGCAAGGCTGCTTTTGCCGTTCATAATGCTCTTTGGAGCTTACATCTTTATCCATGGGCACCTGACCCCAGGTGGAGGATTCCCAGGTGGAGCAACAATCGCAACAGCGTTCTTGTTCCTCTACTTGGCATTCACGGTCTACGAAATAGACCACAGAATCTTTGAACCCCTCGAAGGTCTTGCCGGTATTGGCTATGTCACAGTGGGTCTTATTGGCTTGGCAATTGGTGGCTACTTCCTCTTCGACTGGATATGGCAAACTTGGGGGCTCGGAAAGGAGAACATTGGAAGACTCCTCAGTGCGGGGTTCATACCAATTATCTACACCCTAATTGGAATAAAGGTCGGTACCGAGCTTACTGGAATCGTTGACAATATGGTTAAAGAGCCCGAGGAGGGAGGGCAATGAACCCGTACTACTTCGCTTCAATAGCGTTGATCCTCATTGGATTTTATGCGGTACTAGTGAAGAGAAACGTCATCAAAATGCTCGTTGGACTCAGCATTATGGAAACCGGGGTCAACTTGCTTCTCATAAGTGTTGGCTATGTCAGCGGGAAAAGTGCGCCCATCCTTAGCGAGGGAATAACCCCAGACAAGGCTGTAGATCCGATTCCTCAGGCTTTAGTCCTCACAGCTATCGTTATTGGTGTTGCAACAACTGCACTGGCCTTGAGCGTTGTTATAAACCTCTATGAGAAGTACAAGACCCTTAACGTAGAAGAAATAAGGAGGTTGAGGGGATGAACCAGTACGCTTCACTCCTCATCGCGTTGCCGTTATTTAGTGCATTCTTCATTCCAATACTTAAAAGAATAAGTAAAAACGCAGTAATGCCCTTCCTGGCCTTTGTAACGTTAATACAGACAGGAATTGCCGCTTTAGTGTTCAAAGAAGTTTACACGACTGGAAAGCCCATAATAGTCTTAGCAGGAGGATTTAAGCCTCCCGTTGGAATCAACCTATACATTGGACACTTCGCAGCGCTCTTCGTCCTAGTTATTGCTGCCGTCAGCTTCTTAATGGCACTCTTTAGCATTAAAGCCGTCAGCATTGAGCCGAAGGACAAATATGCAATGCTGTTCCTTCTTCTCATGCTCGGTGCGACGGGTATGATTTCCACTGGAGACATCTTCAACCTCTTCGTCTTCATGGAGATCACTGCAATAAGTGCTTATGCATTGACCGCATATAACAAGACCGGAGAAGCGAGTGAAGCTGCTCTAAAGTACGTTGTCCTCGGAGGAGTTGGCTCAAGCTTTTTCCTTGTCGGCATCGCCTTAATTTATGGAAGCCTCGGAACACTCAATATGGCGCACATTGCACAACTGGCAGGGCTGATTAATCCTACAGCTGCCAAAGTTGGACTGGCATTGCTTATCTTTGGACTTGCAGTTGAGGCGGAGCAGTTTCCGCTCAACGCTTGGGCACCAGATGCATATCAAGAAGCCCCACACCCAGTAACAGCAATGTTCTCGGCCTTTGTGGTTAAAGCCTCCCTCTATGCAATTGGAAGGATTTTGTACATCCTCAGTGCCGCAGAGGGATGGAGCTCAATCTTAAGATTGCTGATAATCCTTGGAACGCTTACTGTTATCCTGGGTGAAATGAGCGCCCTAAGGCAGACCAACGTTAAGAGAATGTTTGCCTACTCCAGTATAGCCCAGGTTGGTCTGATTGCCGTTGGTTTAGCCCTTGGAACAGCTGCTGGTGTAAGTGCAAGCGTGTTCCACATGTTTAACCATGCAATAGTCAAAGCCCTTATGTTCTTGGCAGTTGGCTATGTGGCAGTAGAGCTCGGAGGAGCAGAGATAGACAAATTCGAGGGTCTAGGAAAGAGAATGCCAGTGACGGCTTTTGCAATAACAGTTGGTGCCATAAGTATCATAGGTATACCACTCTTCAACGTCTTCTGGAGTAAAATACAGCTTATCCTCGCTGCATTGAGTGCACAGTACACTTGGGTGGTTGCGTTAATCCTGGGTGCAAGCTTGGTTGAGGCTACATATTACATAAGGCTGATACACGCGATATGGTTCAAGGGAGAAGGGGAAAAAGTGAAGGAAAACACAGTGCTGGTATTGGCAATGCTCTTGCTTGCAGCTTTGATAATAGTTGTTGGAATTTACCCAGAACCGTTCTGGGACATTATGCAGAAAGCCGGAAGCGATATCTTCGACGTTGCCCAATATGTTAAGAACGTTCCTCTAATGGGGGTGAACCCATGAACGAACTCGCTATAATTGTATTTGTTCCCCTAATAGCTGGTGCTCTGGCATGGCTCATTGATGTGAAGGGTATTAGAGAGATCATTGGTGTTTTGGGAGCCGCGATTCCACTCGGATACACCGCTCTGCTATACCAGAAGACAGGCGAAGGTCTTAGCTTTGCCCTCAACTTAGGGGTCTTCAAGCTAACCTTTGCCCTGAACACATTGAGTTGGTTTTTCCTTGGAATAGGTGCTTTAGTAGGATTTTCGGCAATACTCGCTCTGGTATCTACTGGCAAAGACAGCTACGAGTGGCTGTTCGCGTTAATGAGCCTCAGCGGGGTACTTGGAGTATTTCTCGCAAACGACCTGCTGACGTTCTTCATCTTCTGGGAGATAATGACCTTTGCAAGCTTTATGATGGTACTCCACTACAACAGAGCTGCGTCACTCAAGTACTTCCTGCTGAGCGTCTTTGGAGCATATGCAATGCTTATTGCATTGGGAATGATTTACGCAAAGCTCGGCACGTTTGACTTTGCCCAGATACAGCAGGCAATGTACCAAGATGCCTATGCAGCAGCCTTTGGGGCAGATACAGTCTTCAGCAAAGGCGAAAGCGCCCTCATTTACCTGCTCTTCCTCATAGCATTTGGGGTCAAAGCCGGAATGTTCCCACTCCATGTGTGGGCGCCAGATGCTTACTCTGAAACAAACCAGAGTTATGCAGCCATGTTCAGTGGAGTTCTAAGCAAGGCGGGAGTTTATGGATTCATAATGCTGTACATCCTCATGGGAACCCGTCTAGCGATTGAGATTGGAGGGTTTAGAAGCACTACAAAGTTCGGCTACATAATAGCCTTCCTTGGAGGTCTAACAATAATCGTCGGTGGTCTCCTGGCTGCTCTCCAAGAAGATATAAGAAAGCTCTTCGCATACTCAAGTATAAGCCAAGTTGGCTACATACTGGTCGGTATAGGGGTGGGCACGGCTTTAAGCATGCAGGCAGCTCTCTTCCACGCCTTAAGCCACGCACTCTTCAAGGGATTGTTCTTCCTTATAGTGGCTACGATCGTTTACCGCACAGGAAAGACAAGCTTCGCAGACATGGGAGGATTGGCTGAGAAGATGCCCTTTACCTTTGCCATGGCATTCGTGGCGATTTTGAGCTTAGCAGGTATACCCCCACTCGTTGGATTTGCGAGCAAGTGGGTGCTCTTTGAAGCTGTGATAAGCCAGAACCTCCCGATACTCGGCGGCATGGTCTTCTTTGGAAGCGCAATAGGTTTCGTTTACCTGATAAGGTTTACCTATGCCGTTTGGTTCGGTCAGAGACCAACAGACCTTGATGATACCAAAGACGCTCCACTGCCAATGGCAATAGCCATGGCAATACTGGCCCTTTTCAACGTCGTCTTGGGTATAGCTCCGGGATTGGTTGCCAGAGAGCTCAACAAAATCTTTGGAAAAGAAGTCATCGGTGGAAACCTCTTCATACTTGACTTGGGCTTTGGAAGATACAACGCGCTGGCAATACTCATATACCTGATAGTGGGCATCATCATCGCAGGAATAATCTACTTCCTTGGAGCAAAGGTCAGAAAGGTCCCCGTTACAGACACCTACCAGTCGGGTAACCCCGTTACGATGGAGTACAACCTCACCATAAGAAGAAACTTCTTCCTTCCACTAAAAGAGGCCCTTGCCTTCTGGCTCAGGATAAGCTTCGACAAGCTCTACAGAGACATAGGGGCTTGGGTTGAAGACTTAGCAGAAGTTTTGAGGAATTTCATATACAACGGAAACACTCAAAGCTATGCATGGTATCTGGCGATAGTCTTGTTAATCCTTGCACTATGGGGGGTGTGAAGAATGATTGAAACCGCTTTGAAGGCTCTCCTAATTTTAATTTATGCAACCTTCGTGGGATTTATGTTCATGGGAATAATCAGAATAGTCACGGCGAGAATTCACAGAAGAGTTGGGCCGCCGATTTACCAGCCCATCCTTGATACCATAAAGCTCCTCTCAAAGAAGAGCAACATAACCCATGGTTTAATCTACGACTTCGGTGTTATCTACGCCCTAGGAGCGACAATACTGGCTTTGATGTTCATTCCTATTGGCAGCATTGGAGTCCTTAGAGCCTATGGTGACCTAGTGCTTATCACCTTCCTCCTCGAAATCCCAATGCTCGGAATAATGTTCGCCGCAATGAGTTCCGGAAACCCCTATGCAGGCATAGGTGCCCAGCGTGCACTCCTGACGATGCTCGCCATCCAGGTACCGCTTGGATTTGCCATAGTGGCTCTTGCAGAGTTCTACGGCACCTTCAGCACCTACGAGATAGTGATGGCTCAGCAAACGATGGGGTGGAGCATAATTCACCTTCCACTGTTGTTGGCTGCAATAGCCTACGACCTTGTCCTGCAAGCGATGTTTGGGAAGGAACCCTTTGACATCATGATTGCCCCTGGTGAGATCTCCCTCGGTCCGATGGTCGAGTTTGGCGGCAAGCACATGGGAATACTCCAGATACAGCACGCCATAGCCCTCTTTGCAGAAACGCTATTCTTTGCGAACATATTCCTTGGAGGAGCAGTAGTTACGGCATTCTCAAGCCCGATTTTGAACACCATCGCAAGTTTGGCAATACTCCTTGTTAAGCAAATAGCGGTGTTGCTTGTAGCTACCTTCATGGGAGCGATATTCCCGAGGTTCACAATAGACCAAGCTGCAAAGTTCTACTGGAAGTGGCCAACGATAATAGCCGCCCTTGGAGCGATATTAGCAAGTTTGTGAGGTGAAAATGATGGTAGATTGGAGACTGTATGAACCGCTCATTAACTTCGCGAGAAAGAGGAGCATGTGGATTGTTGCATTTTGTACAGGGTGTGGGGGTATTGAAATGCCCCCCTTAATGACCTCAAGATATGATCTAGAGCGTTTTGGTATGATGCCTAATCCGGCGCCGAGAATGGCCGATCTCTTCCTTATTACCGGCTATGTTACACCCAAGACTCTGAAGAGAATAATCATAACCTACGAGATGCAGCCCGATCCTAAGTACGTCCTTGCTCACGGCTCTTGCCCGCTCAACGGCGGTATCTACTGGGATGGCTACAACGCAATAAAGCACCTCGACAAGTACATTCCGGTTGATGTGGCCATAGCTGGCTGTATGCCAAGACCCGAGGCAGTTATGGACGGTATAAAGAAGATGATGGAGCTCATCGAGACAGGGAAGGCTGACGGGTGGAAGAGATACAAGGAGAACTATGAATATTACAAGAAGAACCAGGATGAGCTCTTTGGCGAGGGTTGGAGGGAAAAAACCGCGAGAAGATGGATTCCATGGTTGATGAACAAGAAGAAAGAGGGTGATAGGCAATGAACCTTGAAAAAGAGCAGATGATTGTTGAGAAGATACTCCAGAAAGCACCCTATGCAGAGGGAACAGTTAGGAGGCAGAGAAGGATAGAATTCCGCATTCCTCCGGACAGGATAAGGGATTTTCTCATGCTCCTTAAGGAGAACAACTTCGAGACTATGATGCAGATAACCGCGGTTGACTGGCTGAAAGATGGTGAGATAGAGCTCGTTTACCAGATGTGGAGCTACACTCACGCAGTTCACGCCTTTGTAAAGACAAGGATTCCTAGAGACGTTGATAAAGCAAGGGTACCAACTGTCAGAGACATTTACCCCGTTGCAGAGACCTATGAAAGAGACGCCCATGAGTTCTACAAGGTGACCTTTGAAGGAAACGACAAGCTCGAAATGCCGTGGATTCTTGAGGATGAAGATAAGGAAGCAGGAGTTTGCCATAGAAAAGACTTCGATATGCTTGGGTATGTAAAGAAGAAGTACAAACTGCTTGATAGATTTGAAGAAGATAAAGAAGATTATGTGATCTGAGGTGAGAAAATGGTTTCACAACAAGAGTTAGTTAAAGAAGCGAGAGAGAATGGCATGGAGCTATTACCTCTTGAAAAAGACACTTACGAGTTATTCTTTGGTCCCCAGCACATGGCTACCGAAAACTACAGCTTAATCCTTAAAATGGATGGTAATAGAGTTGTCAAAGCCATAGCAAACCCTGGCTTCCTCCACAGAGGTTTCGAAAAACTAGCTGAGTACAGGCCGTGGTATACAAACATAGCACTCTTCTTGAGAGTATGTGTTCCAGAACCAGATGTGCCAGAGGCCATTTATTCCATGGCTGTTGATGAGCTTATGGGATGGGAAGTTCCAGAAAGAGCTCAATGGATCAGAACAACTGTGCTGGAGATGGCTAGAGTTACTTCTTATCTCTTCTGGACAATGGGAATGGCATTCAAGCTTGGAGTCTATACTGCTGGACAGTGGGCTGCAGCCTATAGAGAAAGATTCATGGCACTTTTTGAGGAACTTACTGGGGCGAGAGTTTACCACATCTACACAATCCCTGGAGGAGTTAGAAGAGACATACCCGGAGACAAATGGTTAAGGCAGCTTAGAGACACCGTAGAATACCTAAAAGACAAACTTAAAGACTTTGATAATGTTCTCTTCGAGAATTACATTACTTTCAAGAGGCTTGAAGGAATTGGAGTTATGGACAAGAAGTTTGCATTGGAAGAAGGAGTAACGGGACCAAACCTTAGGGCCACTGGCGTTAAGGCAGATGTAAGAAAACTTGATCCGTATCTTCTTTATCCAGAGCTTGACTTTGAGGTACCAGTACTTAAAGAGGGGGATGCATTGGCGAGAGTACTCGTAAGGAGATTTGAGATTGAGCAAGACCTCTACATCCTCGAACAGCTCCTTGAAATGGGGCCGCCGAGCGGGCCCTACAAAGTTGAAGACCCCAGACTCAAAGCTCTTCCAAGATTCAAAGTGCCAGCTGGGGATGCCTATGCTCACGTAGAAGCTACTGGAGGGGACTTTGGAGCCTACGTTATCAGCGAGGGTGGAAACAAGCCGTATAGGGTCCAGATAAGGGGTCCAAGCATATCCCACGGAGTTAGAGTTATAGAGCAGCTTTTGGTTGGGGCGAGAATTGCAGATGTCCCGGTCATATTGATGAGCTTGGGGAACTGCCCACCAGATATAGACAGGTGATAAAAATGGAAAGTGCAAAGCAGATTGGATTTAAAGTTGCTCCCGAGGAGAAAGTTAAGAAGAAGCCTTCATTCCTCAAGCCATGGCTTTCACTTAAGTATCTCTTCAAGAAGCCCGTCACCATTAAGATCCCCTATGAGCAAACGCAGATAGCCGAGAAATATAGGGGCTTCCATACACTTGACTGGAAAAAGTGCATAGGCTGTAACATGTGCGGCCAGATTTGTCCTGCACGAGCGATAGAAATGACCTGGATAGAGGGGGAGAAGAGAGCTCACCCAAAAATAGACTACGGAAGGTGTACATTCTGCCAGTTCTGTGTTGATGTATGTCCTACTGGGGCACTAGGTCATGTGGAGCATTATATCTTAACTACTGAGTGGAAAGAGGAGGAACTTGAGCTTTTCGACTGGGTTCCATTGCCGGAGGAAAAGGTAAGGAAATTCAAAGATTACAGACATCCTTTGGCTAAAATAGAACACCTTGAAGATGGCAAGGTGAGGTATATCCTCAGAGATGGTGAGGTAGTGGAGTTCAGAATTCTTGGATATGGCCTTAAACCACCAGCAAAGCCCAAAGAACAGGAAAAGAAAGAATCTGGAGAAGAAAAGAAGACTGAGTAGTTCTTTTATATTTTTCATAAGTTCTATAAATCCTTGCTCAAATTTCTTTTTGGTGAGGAAATTGAAAGTCGAAGCCCTCAAAAGTATTCTCAAAGAACTCGGTGTTGAATGCGCTAGAACTATCGAAGAGAAAGTCGATCTGCAGTTTTCAGCTTTGGAGAACATTCAAAAAAATCTCAATGACGATGAGCTTTTTCTTAAGCTCGTGATAGCGAACTCAATTGTAAGCTATCAGCTTTCAGGTAAAGGAGAAGATTGGTGGTGGGAGTTTTCTAACTACTTTTCAAGAAATCCCCCAACAGGAAGCATTGTGAAGGCTTACTCTGAGTTCTTTCCAAGGTCAAAAACTAACAAAAGAATAATCCAACCGAAACTGAATCGTCTTAAAAAGCTGGAGCCTTTTTTGAATTCGCTGACGATTGAAGACTTAAGAAAGTACTATGAAAATATGCTGAGGTTTAGGGATCATTTAGCTAAAGTCATGAACGCAAATGAGGATGCAAAGACAATTGTTTTTGCTGTCAAAATGTTTGGCTATGGCTCTAGAATAGTTTTTGGAGAGTTTCTTCCTTACCCAATGGAGATCGACATTCCGATAGACTTTAGAATTGAAAATTACACGAAAAAGTTCACAGATAGAAACCCTATAGCCTTTTGGAAGGAAGTTGCAAAGGAAGTGGGAATTCCTCCGTTGCATATAGATTCAATTCTCTGGCCAGTTTTGGGAAGAAATGAAGAAGTTATCAAGAGGTTACAAAAGTATTGCAAGAATTGGAAGGCTGTTTTGAGTCTGATATCCCTTTGAACTTGGTTGGCAGCTATTTTCTTATATCTCTAGAAAAAATTGGGAAGTGGAACATTTTAACGTCTCTGAATATTAGTTAGGCACCCAGTGGAAATTTTCACCAAGACTGAGGTACCCTCCTAAGGAACTTCTGAATTGCATCTACCTTTGCAAAGGATAAGATAACATTGTAAAGAAAGTGATAGAGAAATATTACTGGAATGTACCTGAGAACATGTTTAGATCCCCATTCCATTACTATGGTCAAGGTACTAACGAAAATGCTTGGAAGATATTGTAGCAAGAGTACCAGAAGAAAAACTGTCACCAGAACTTTCATTGGAACGTTTATGTCAAAGATTTGAAATCCCAGGAGATTCTGAAGGATTAAAATAGATGGAAACATGACAATTCCAAACACATGAAGAACTGGGAGAAAGTATTCAAGAAAAATCATATGAAAGAAAAGAAATATTCCTCTTTCCCCATATTTTCTGTTAAGTATCATGTCACGATGTTTGGCTAGAACTTGAAGACCGCCGTAATACCACCTAACACGCTGTTTATAAAGTCCTCTCCAAGACTCCATAGGCTCTGTATAAATTCTTATTCTTGCGTGAGGCTCGAAGCTTGAAGTAAGTCCAGCTCTGTAGGCAATCATTCCTAGATCAAAGTCCTCACCCAGTGTGTCTTTAGGTATCGTAGGAAGAGATTTTATAAAATAACTTTTGAAAGCAGAAAAAGCACCAGGAACTACAAGAAGCCAATCGAGGTAACTTTGAACCCTTCTTCCCACGTCGAAAGAATACAGAAATTCTAATTCCTGAAGTTTCTCTATTAACTTCCCTGTTCTTTTCTCAATCCTGAGAACTCCAGTGGAGACACCAATGAAGGGTCTGCTAAAGAGCTCTTCTACGATGTTCCTCAGAGAGGAACCATCAGCAAAATGAGAATCTGCGTCCATGGTTATAATGACGTCTCCTTTGGCGGCTTTTATACCCTCTTCAAGTGCCTTGGCTTTTCCCACGTTCTTTTCGTGTCTTATTACTTTAGCTCCGTATCGCATGGCTATCTCACCGGTACCGTCAACGCTGCCGTCGTCCACTACTATTATTTCATAGCACTCGAAAGGATAGTCCTGATACTGGATGCTTTCTAAAAGACGCCCAATGTTAATGGCCTCATTGTGGGCAGGGATGACTATTGATACTTTCGGAAAAAATCGGGGAATTAGCTTTGAGCCTTCGTTTTCTTTGATATAAAGATAGAAAATGAAATAGGCTAGATAAAATAAAATGACAAACGCACCGGTTGTTAAAAAGAGGTACGTAACAAATTCATGAACAGAATACCGAGGAATTTCTGGAAAGAAAATCTGAACGATTTTTCCTACAGTGGATTGAACAAAGAGATAATCAAGATAAACAATATAGCTCGCAACTATGAAGGCAGAAATGTAAGAGAGCAATTTTATCTTCATACCTCAGACCACCTCAGGAGCGGGTCTAAAGGGCGTACCTCGTAATCTACCACAGCTTTCTTAAGCTCAACTACTCCATAGCGGGAAAGTTCTCTAAGAAGTCTAAGAACGTCATAAGGGGGCATATCTACACGATAAGCTAATTCTATTACTCTTATTCTAGGATTTTTGATGATCTCCCTCATTAAGAGAGGATAACGTTTGATGGCCCATTGAGCAACGCCTTCAGATTCAGAACCTCTTGGAGTTACTAAACTATCTCTAACATCCATGGGGGAGAGGTCAAGGATAACAATTTTCTTTTTGAGGAAAAGAAGCACCAGCGGTAACTTGAGCCTTCTCGGAGGCTTTCTGAGTTCACGGGCTAAGTTCTCAAGTGTCACTCCTCTGAGGGTTTGTACTTTTTCAAGAATTTTAGAACATTCTTCCTTTAGCAAAAGCTTGGAAAACGGCAGAAATGGAATAGCGAGAAGAACAGTAACTCCAAAGGGGAGAAACCCTAAATAAGCTATAATTTCAAGTATTATAAAAACCAATGCTCCTAAGAAGAAAGGATGACTAAAAACCTTTTTCAGCGTTATAAGAACTAATTCCCCTATTGGGATTTTAGGCTTCCCTAAGCGCTCTGATAATGCAAGGATGGCTAGATGGGCGTATATATCAATAATTTCGGGGTTATGTTCAATCAATTCCTCCACTGGATTGAAGGTTATTAGAACTCCAACTCCACTACCATAGTGGGAAAGTGTTATCGCAGGTAAGCCATTAGAGTAGTTAGCAAGAACTCTCGCTCTGTAGGGGCTCACGATGACGGTCTGGTAAGTATCGTTGTATAGGTAAAATCTCCCATTAAATATTATATCCCATTCGCTACTATCAGTCTCTGGTTTTTCAATACGTATGATTCGAGTTCCAGTTATTTCCTCGAGTTTTCTATTCCAGCTTTGAGTATAGGTGTTTAGGCCCAAAACCAATATGCCCCCATTCATGACATAATTGCTTAATGCTTCAACTTCTTCTCGCGTTAGCCTCCCGCCCTCGGTCCACTGAACATTAAGATCGGGAATCCATATTTCATCATATTTGATGAGGTACGTAGGGTCCGAAAGTTTCGAGCGGTCGTCAGGTAAATCTATTCCAAGATAAAGAATATCTACGCTAGAGTTAGTAATTGTAGCCAAATTGTTGGCGAACATAACATCGTTAATATCACTACAAACAACTAGAATCTTGATCTCTTCGATTGGAGTGGCATAATAGAGAGAGGAGCTCAAAAATAGAAAAAAGAGAGATACTATCAACAATTTGATGTTCCTTTTATTCAAGGCCAATCCTCCAGTTTTACTTTGACGTCTTATAACCATATTCATGTCAATATCAAAAATATCACAGCGGTTGGATCAGAGCAGTCCCATTATTCCGACTATTATCGCAATTATGCCAATGAGGGTTTGGAATCCTCCAAGCCACTTGGCAAGCTTTTCCAAGTCTTTGCCTATAGCAGGTATGCTGGGTAGGATTCCTGTCATGAGCACCAACCCTGCCACAATGGCAACTATGCCCTGGAGACCAAGGTGCAGAATACCCAGTATCACCGCTATGATGCCGATAATGGTCTGAAACCTCCCGATCCATACTGCCAGTTTGTGGAGATCCTTTCCTATGGCGGGTATGCTTGGCAAGATACCCATTGCCAACACGAGACCGGCGATAATATTTACGATCTCTATCATAGCAGTCACCTCCTAAAAGGTTCTTAGTTTAAAATTTAAAACACTAAATTAATATATAAACATTACCTCTAAAAGTGAAATTTCAAAGGAAACTCAAAGCTTTGGCATTTCCTTTATATGGACGTCCATCTGTGGGAATGGTATTTCGATGTCCTCTCTTCTGTAGGCTTCGTAGATACCCTTAGTTAGATCGCCCTTGACAGCCCAATAGTCTTCAGTCTTAGCCCAAGCACGAAGCTGCAGGTTTATTGATGAATCTCCCAAGCCAGTTATGACAACGGCCGGCTCTGGCTCTTTCAGAACTTTCGGGTGGTTTTTCATGAGGTCCATTGCCACTTTTATGGCCTTGTCGAGGTCAGTGCCGTATGCGACGCCAACGTTAACATCAACCCTGCGCGTTGGCATTCTGGTGTAGTTTGTTATAACATTCCCCCAGACTAATTTGTTCGGTATCGTTATGAGAACGTTGTCCGCTGTCAGTAGCTCGGTACTCATCACTCCAACGGCCTCCACCTTTCCCGTCTGACCCGCTATAGTTACAACGTCGCCCTTGTCAAAGGGTCTCAAGGCAGCGAGCCAAACTCCAGCCGCAAGATTTGTGAGAGTGTCCTGCATTCCAAAGCCGAGTATCAAGCCTATGACCGCGGAAAGTCCCAGTACTACGGAACCGACATTCACTCCAAGTGCCCTAACTGCCAGTAATATCACTACCACATAAAGGAGGGCGCTAAGAAACCTCGCAAGGAACTCAATGACTAAACCGGGAAGCTTTGTCTTTTGTAAGCCTCTTTTGAAGGAGGCCACGATTATTTTGGCGACTACAAAGCCCACTATCAGGACTATTACAGCGGTGATTATCTGCAAAGGAGTAATCTCGACGTAAGGTAGGGGCTTGTCTAAAATTACCATGCTTTCATCCTCCTTAGGTTTTGTCATATTATTAGTATATTCAACTTAAAAATCTTACCAAAAAATACTAAAATTTTTGATCAGATTTTTGAAGATATTAGCATTGGTTAACATTTTAGATATCTGAAAAGACGCTATGTAGTTGTCATTAACCTTTATAGCACTGAAGAGGACTGATTGCCATTATTAAAGGGAGATTACCTCATTTTTGGATGATTAGTTTTCAATCGTTCAAAAGTTTTGGATATTCGGCAAATCATATAATGTTAGGCGAACCGAAAAATTTATATAATCAAACCTATTTAGTTTCTAATAGAAATAACATATGAGGTGATGGAAATGGTCGCTATAGGTGAAAAGTTCCCGGAAGTTGAGGTAAAGACTACCCATGGAGTAATAAAACTCCCGAACTACTTTGCAGAGAAGGGCAAGTGGTTCATGCTCTTCAGCCACCCAGCAGATTTCACTCCCGTCTGTACTACCGAGTTCTACGCTCTACAAAAGAGAATCGATAAGTTCAGAGAACTTGGCGTTGAGCCTATAGGACTCAGCGTTGACCAGGTTTTCAGCCACATCAAATGGATGGAATGGATCAAGGAGAACCTCGGTGAGGAAATAACCTTCCCGGTTATAGCCGACGACCGCGGTGAGCTTGCCGACAAGCTCGGCATGATACCAAGCGGTGCTACCATTACAGCTAGAGCAGTCTTTATAGTTGACGACAAAGGTGTCATAAGGGCCATCGTATACTATCCGGCCGAGGTCGGCAGGGACTGGGACGAGGTTTTGAGGCTTGTTAAAGCATTAAAGATAAGCACAGAAAAGGGCGTAGCCTTACCACACAAGTGGCCCAACAATGAGCTTATAGGTGACAAAGTTATTGTTCCACCAGCTAGCACAGTTGACCAAGTTAAAGAACGCGAAGAGGCCAAAGCCAAGGGCGAGATAGAGTGCTACGACTGGTGGTTCTGCTACAAGAAGCTTGAATGATCTCTTTTCTTTAACTTTGTCTTTTTCTCAGAGCTTGTTTGCTTTCTTCATTGTTAGGGCTTTAGAAGAAAATTATATAAACCTAATCCACAAACCTTATTATGACGAAAGTCGAACTTTATTGGAAGTGATGGCATATGGTCGAGTTTAAGGAAGATGTTTCTATTGTTTTGGGTGGTGCAGCAGGTCAGGGAATTCAGACCGTCGAAGAAATCCTCACAAGGGTTTTGAAGCTTTCTGGTTATAACGTCTATGCAAACAAAGAGTACATGTCAAGGGTTAGAGGCGGAATAAACACCACCGAAATCAGAGTATCATCAAAAAAGGTAAGAGCATTTGTAAGGAGGATCGATATCTTAATCCCGTTCAAGCGTGGAGTTCTTCCTTGGGTGGAAAAAAGGCTCACAGAGAACACAGTGGTTTTGGGCGAAAAGGAAAACGTTGAGGAGGAATACCTCAGCAGAGTAAACTTTGTTGAAGTGCCCCTCAATGAAATGGCAAAAGAAGTTGGCAGTCCTCTGTATTTAAACACAATAGCAGCGGGAGTTGTGGTTGGACTCTTCCACGGAGACTTTGAGGCTCTCGAGGAATATCTGAGAAAAAGATTTGGCAGCAAAGGAGAAGAGGTTGTGTTAAAAAACATTGAAGCCGCTAGGAAAGGTTACGAGCTTGGAGTAAAGCTGTGTGAAGAGGGAACAATTAGAATTGAGGTTAAAAGAGACGAAAACGTTAAGAAAGAGGTTCTTTTAAGCGGCACCGAGGCTGTAGCCTTAGGTGCAGTCGCTGGGGGAATGAACTTCCTGAGCTTTTATCCCATGAGCCCCTCCACAGGTGTTGCTGTCTTCTCTGCCCAGCATGCCGAGGACTTTGAAATAGTAGTGGAGCAGGTAGAGGATGAGATAGCTGCAATAAACATGGCTCTGGGAGCATGGTTCGCCGGTGCAAGGGGAATGGTAACAACCTCGGGAGGCGGCTTTGCCTTGATGAGCGAAGCCCTAAGCTTAGCTGGAATGGCAGAAAATCCAGTGGTAATCCATCTCGCCCAAAGACCCGGTCCGGCAACGGGATTGCCCACAAGAACAATGCAAGGCGACTTGAACCTTGTTCTTTATTCTGGCCATGGTGAATTTCCAAGAATAGTTCTCGCACCAGGGAGCATTGAGGAGGCTTTTTACCTTACGGCAGAGGCTTTCAATTTAGCGGACAAATACCAAGTGCCTGTGATAATCTTAACGGATCAATACTTTGTCGATACCTATTACAACCTCCCAGAGCTTGATCTAAGCAAAATTAAGATGGAAAAGTACATTGTGGAGAGCGATGAGGACTACAAGAGGTACAAGCTCACCGAAGATGGCATTTCTCCAAGGAGCATTCCCGGATACGGAAAGGGTGTTGTGGTGGCTAATGGAAACGAACACGACGAGTGGGGAGACATAACCGAAGACGAGGAACTTTCAAGGCTGATGCAGGAGAAAAGGGCAATAAAGAAACTTGAAACAATAAGGAAAAATACCATGATGCCGGAACTTGTGGGGAGAGAGAATGCAAAATACGTCATTGTCGCATGGGGTTCAACCTACCATGTGATAAGAGAAGCCCTCGAAGTTCTCAACAGGGAAGACGTAGCGTTTCTGCACTTTAAGTGGGTGTATCCTCTGCCCGAGAAGGTTGAAGGTCTCTTGGAAGGCAAAGTGATAATAGACATCGAGCAAAACGTTACAGCACAGTTCGCAGAGCTTTTAAAGAAAGAGTTTGGGCTAGAGATCCATCACAAGATTTTGAAGTATGATGGGAGGCCTTTCTCCGTTGAAGAGATTCTTGATGCTCTTAAGGAGGTGTTAGAATGATCTCTCCGCTTATTTTTGAACCCGAAAGACCCGGAAGCAAGGACATAGCCTGGTGTCCCGGGTGTGGGAACTTCGGTATTAGGAATATTTTGAAGTCCGCCTTTGCCGAGCTCAACCTAAGGCCGCAGGATGTTGTCATAATAAGCGGAATTGGCCAAGCGGCAAAAATGCCCCACTACATAAACGTTAACGGCTACCACACCCTTCACGGTCGTTCAATTCCAATAGCTACAGCTGTTAAAGCCGCAAATCCATCTTTGACGGTAATAGCGGAGGGTGGAGATGGAGACATGTACGCTGAAGGAGGCAACCACCTTCTCCACGCCATAAGAAGAAACCCAGACATAACGGTTTTAGTCCACGACAATCAGATTTACGGACTTACAAAAGGTCAGGCTTCTCCCACAACAATGCTGGGGATGAAAACTCCTACTCAACCTTGGGGAGTCTTTGAAGAGCCTTTCAACCCAATAGCCTTGGCAATAGCTCTGGATGCATCTTTTGTAGCAAGGACTTTCATGGGATACTTCAAAGAGAGCGTGGAGATAATCAAAAAGGCAATTCAGCATAAAGGATTAGCCATAGTAGACATCTTCCATCCATGTGTGAGCTTCAACAAGGTGAACACCTACGAATGGTATCGCGAGCACACTTACTGGATGAAAGACCACAACCCCTACGACAGGGAGGAGGCCTTTAAGAGAGCTATAGAGAGCGATCCCCTCCCACTGGGAGTGTTCTACATCCATGAAAAGCCAACCTTTGAAGAGCAGGTTCCAGCTTATAAAAGGGACAAAACACCGCTGTGGCAGAGGAAGCCTAAGCTTGAAGAAATTGGAAAAATTTTGGAGGCTAAGAGAACGTTTTGATTTTTTATAAATTTTTGAGGTGAGTAAGGTGATTGGAGAAAAAGCACCGGATTTTGTGTTGAAAGACCAAAATGGGGAGGAATTTAAGCTTTCAGATTTTAGAGGGAAGAAAGTTCTCCTATCCTTCCACCCACTGGCATGGACAGGTATTTGCGAAAAGCAGATGAAAGCTTTGGAAGAAAACTATGAAAAATTTGAAACCCTAAACGTTCTCCCGGTTGGTATAAGCGTTGACCCCATGCCGAGTAAAAAGGCCTGGGCTGAACATATGGGGCTTAAGAAACTCAGGATTCTGAGCGACTTTTGGCCTCATGGTGAGGTTGCAAAGCTATATGGACTTTTTAGAGAAAAGGATGGCATTTCAGAAAGGGCAAACGTTTTGGTTGATGAAGAAGGGAAGATAGCCCTCTACAAAGTTTACCCAATAAGGGAACTTCCCAACTTGGAAGAGATATTCGATTTTCTGGAAAAGTGAAAAGCTTTTTATATTTCTATTTTTAAACTAAATTGGGGTGGTGAAAAAATGCCAAAGGTTTGGATAGAGAAACTTCTTGACGAACCTGAGCTCTACCTTTTGAGGATTGACGATGACAAAATAAAATACTTCGAGGCAACGTGGGACATTCCGGAAGGAATAACCTATAATGCTTACCTCATGAAGACAGATAGTGCAGTTGTTCTTTTCGATACCTGGAAGAAGGACTATGCCAATGAGTTTCTGGAAGCCCTTTCAAGCCTTGTCGATCCAAAAGAGATAACCCACATAGTTGTCCATCACACGGAGCCGGATCACAGCGGAGCTCTGCCAAAAGTCCTTGAAGCAAACGGGCACAGTGCGAAGATTATAGGGACTGCATTTGCAAAGAGGCTTTTGGAGGCTTTTTACGGCATCAAGGAAAACGTTCACGCAATTAAAGATGGGGAAGAACTGAAGGTAGGAAACAAGACTTTAAAGTTCATAACAGTCCCGTGGCTCCACTGGCCCGATGCGATGATAACCTACCTTCTTGAGGACAATATAATCCTTAGCTGTGACGTATGGGGGGGTTACTCAATTCCCGATGCCATTGATGACAGCGATGAGGGCGTTGTGGAGAACTACCTTCCCTATGTTAATAAATACATAGTAACAGTAATAGGCCACTACCACAAGTACATCGTGGAGAATGTCGAGAAGATAAAGAAGCTTGGCATAGTTGATGACGTAAAGATGATCCTCCCTGGACATGGGTTGGTATGGCGTAAGAACCCAAGGAAAATCTTTGAGCATTATGTAAACGTTGCTGCTGGAGTTCCGAAGAAGGGCAAGGTTTTGGTGATTTATGACTCGATGTACGGTTTCGTTGAGGAAAGTGTTGGGGTAGCGGTTAACGAGCTAGAAAGACTTGGCTTTACTCCCGTGGTTTATAGATTTACCGACAAAGAGGCTCCCGCGGTTAGTGATATCCTTGGGGAAGTTCCGGATAGTGAAGCGCTTATTATTGGGGCTTCCACATATGAGGCTGGCATACACCCGAGAATAAGGTATCTCGTCCATGAGATACTTGATAAAGCTAACTACGCAAAGCCCGTCCTTATACTTGGTAAATTTGGCTGGGCGGGAGTGGCCGGAAGAGAGATAGAGGCATTACTCAGGGAGTCCAAGTTTGAGCATGTGGCTACAGTAGAGGCAAAGGGCAGAACAACGGCAGAGGACGAGGTAAAAATTAGGGAAGGAGTTAGGAAGCTTGTGGAAACGCTTAAAGGATAATTTTTCCTAAATTTTTTCAATGCATTTTGCTATAGGCTTCAAGACCAAATATAGGGATACTTTATTTTAGAAAAAGTGTTAAATACAATTGCAATGGATATTCTTTTAGGTGATTCGTAATGGAAGAAGAAATAGTTAAGAAATTGGAAAGTCTTTCTGAGAGAGAAATACTGGGGTATGCGATAGGATCTGAAGAAGATGCAAAGGAATTCTACCTAAAACTTGCTCAAGGAAACTCGGAGCTTATGAAAAAATTCTTTGAAGACCTTGCAAAAGCGGAGGAGGCACATAAAGCTCTTCTTTTGAATTTACATAAGAAAGTGTTTGGAGATGTGAATTACGTAGTTCCTAAGGATATTCCATTTGCAGAGAGCACGGTAAATGAAGTAACTTTAGGCGCAATGGTTGAAGCAATGAGAACTGCATTAATGAACGAAAAGGTAGCGGAGAGAGTTTATAGGCTTTTGGCTAAAAGACTGCCTGAACATGAGGCTCTTTTTGAGTTCTTGGCAACACAGGAGAGGGCTCATTACAAAGCAA
>Ga0208431_100058_pt1 | contig 19921 bp, 37 predicted proteins | sample Wag42014_10_29_FD_187353 | JGI IMG/M metagenome (GOLD analysis project Ga0208431, IMG submission 187353) | Deep subsurface shale carbon reservoir microbial communities from Ohio, USA - Utica-2 Time Series 2014_1_29 (SPAdes) (version 2) ...
TGCCAGGTGACCACGTAACGATAAAAGTGGAGTTAATAACACCGATAGCGATGGAAGAAGGTTTGAAGTTTGCTATAAGAGAAGGCGGCCGTACAGTAGGTGCTGGCGTCGTGTCAGCTATCATAGAGTAGTATTAATTTTTGTGCTAATAGCAGTTGCTATTAGCACAAAAATATTGATATGTCAACTCTTGCAATGATTGAGAACTTGAGATAAAATATTAAAGCTGGTCTATAGCTAAGTTTTTTTTTGACAATAAAACGCCTGGATATGTGGATATATAAATAGTGATGAGGATTGATAAAAGGAGGGAAATATAATGCCCAAGCAAAAAATTCGCATACGCCTAAAAGCTTTTGACCATGCTATTTTGGATCAATCGGCTCAAAAGATAGTGGAAACTGCAAAGAGAACAGGTGCAGAGGTTTCGGGACCTATTCCATTGCCAACAGAAAAAGATATTATAACTATTTTAAGAGCTCCTCACAAATATAAAGATTCAAGAGAACAATTTGAGATAAGAACTCATAAGAGATTAATTGATATTTTGAACCCAACACCTAAGACAGTAGATGCTCTTATGAGATTAGATTTACCATCTGGTGTAGATATTGAAATAAAACTGTAAAAGGCAATAAGTGAAAAAGCAAAAAAAATAAAAAAGAAATTAAGACGCAAAAGCGTCCGCTGATTTCAGGAGGTGGATAGAATAATGAAGAAAGGTATTTTAGGTAGAAAGCATGGGATGACACAAATATTTGATGAAAAAGGCGAAGTCATTCCAGTAACAGTGATTGAAGCTGGTCCTTGTGTTGTTGTTCAGAAAAAAACAGTGGAGACTGATGGATACAATGCTATTCAAGTTGGTTTTGGAGATGTTAAAGAGAAAAGACTTACAAAACCTTTAATAGGGCATTTTAAAAAAGCAGGAGTGCCTTTTAAAAGATATTTAAGAGAGTTTAGGTTAGATGACATAAGTGGATATGAAGTAGGTAGCGAAATAAAGGTAGATATTTTTAAACCAGGAGATAGAGTAGATGTAACAGGTATTTCAAAAGGTAAAGGCTTTGCAGGTGTTGTAAAGAGATATGGCGCTAATAGAGGACCTATGTCTCACGGTTCCAAATATCATAGAAGAGTAGGTTCGATGGGTGCTACCACAGACCCAGGAAGAACTTTTAAAGGTAAAATCATGCCTGGGCATATGGGACATGAAAGAGTGACTATACAAAACCTCGAAGTTGTAAAAGTTGATCCTGAATTAAATTTATTGTTAGTAAAAGGATCAGTGCCAGGACCTAAAGGTTCCTTGCTCATTATAAAAGATTCCGTGAAGAGCAAGTGATGAAAGGAGGAAGAAAGATGCCTAAGGTAGCAGTTTACAACGTAAAAGGGGAACAGGTAGGAGAAATAGAACTAAAGGATTCAGTTTTTGGCGTGCCAGTAAATGTTCCTGTTATGCATGAAGCTGTGTTAAATTATTTGGCAAATCAAAGGCAAGGTACCCATTCGACAAAAACCCGCGGTGAAGTTCGTGGCGGCGGAAGAAAGCCTTGGAGACAAAAGGGAACAGGAAGAGCACGTCAAGGAAGCATAAGAGCTCCTCAATGGATTAAAGGAGGCATTGTCTTTGGACCAAAACCAAGAGATTACAGCTATAAATTGCCTAAAAAAGTAAAAAGATTAGCTTTAAAATCTGCTCTTTCATCTAAAGTTAGAGATAACGAGATAATTGTATTAGATGAATTCAAATTAGATCAGCCAAAGACTAAAAAAGTTGTTGAGCTTCTTAAGAATTTTAATGTTGATAGTGCGTTAATAGTGGTACCTGAAGGGGAAAAGAACGTAGAACTTTCAGCAAGAAATATACCAGGTGTTAAAACTTTATATGCTAATTATTTGAATACTTATGATATTTTAAAATACGACAAGTTTATCATAACTAAGGATGCCGTGGGCATAGTCGAGGAGGTGTACGCCTAATGGAGGCACGCGACATTATAATACGCCCAGTAATAACTGAAAAAAGCATGAACCTCATGAGTGAGAGAAAATATACTTTTATTGTGGATAAAAGAGCAAATAAAATTCAAATAAAGAAAGCTGTAGAAGATATATTTGGTGTCAAAGTTGATAAAGTGTATACAATGAATTATAAGGGAAAGCCAAAGAGAATGGGAAAATATGAAGGAAGGACAGAAGCTTACAAAAAAGCAATAGTTAAACTTACTCCAGACAGCAAAGGTATCGAATTCTTCGAAGGATTGCAGGCATAATTTTAGGTTAAGGAGGGAAAGAAATGGGAATAAAATCTTTTAAGCCGACATCTCCCGGCAGACGTCAAATGACAGTATTGACTTTTGAGGAAGTTACTAAGGATAAACCAGAGAAATCCTTAGTTGTTACTTTAACTAAAACAGGTGGAAGAAATGTATATGGAAGAATTACTGTCAGACATCGCGGTGGCGGACATAAGAGAAAATATAGGATTATAGATTTTAAAAGAGATAAGGACGGAATACCAGGAAAAGTAGCTGCTATTGAGTACGATCCAAATAGAACAGCTTATATTGCACTTATACATTATTTAGATGGAGAAAAAAGATATATCATTGCTCCTTATGGACTAAAAGTAGGGGATATAATAGAATCTGGGGAAAATGTAGACATTAAAGTAGGAAATGCTTTGCCTTTGAGAAATATTCCTGTAGGTACAATAATCCATAACATTGAGCTTATACCAGGAAAAGGTGGACAATTAGTGAGAGCGGCAGGTACAGCGGCGCAGCTTATGGCTAAAGAAGGGGATTATGTGCAAGTTAGAATGCCTTCAGGAGAAATTAGATTGATAAAGGCTGACTGTCGTGCAACCATTGGACAAGTATCAAATTTAGACCATGAAAATGTAAAGATAGGTAAAGCAGGAAGGTCAAGATGGCTTGGAATAAGACCAACTGTTAGAGGTTCAGCTATGAATCCGGTTGACCATCCACATGGTGGTGGTGAAGGTAAAGCGCCTATCGGACATCCAGGGCCACTTACACCATGGGGCAAGCCTGCATTGGGTTATAAGACACGTAAGAAAGGTAAAGCTTCGGATAAATTCATTATAAGAAGACGCAAATAGTTAGTGAAAGGAGGTCAATGCCTTGAGCAGATCTGTAAAAAAAGGTCCCTATGTTGATCCAAAACTTCTTAAAAAGATTGTTGAAATGAATAAAAAGAATGAGAAAAAAGTAATTAAAACATGGTCAAGAAGTTCAACTATTGTGCCAGAAATGGTTGGACATACAATAGCTGTTCATGACGGCAGAAAGCATGTACCTGTATATATAACTGAAGCGATGGTAGGGCACAAGTTAGGAGAATTTGCTCCTACTCGAACCTTCCACGGACATGCTGATACTGAAAAAACTTCCAAAGTTAAATAGGCAAAGGAGGAGATAACGTGGAGGCAAGGGCAATCGCCAGATATGTAAGAATTTCGCCTCGAAAGGTAAGATTAGTTCTTAACCTGATTCGTGGCAAGCATGTGGATGAAGCCTTAACTATTTTAAGGTTTACTCCCAAAAGAGCCTCAGGTATAGTTGCCAAGGTTCTTAAATCAGCCATTGCTAATGCCGAAAATAACCATGGAATGAATAGAGATAATCTGTATGTGGCAAAGGCTGTGGCAGATGAAGGCCCTACAATGAAGAGAGTTTTCCCAAGAGCGATGGGAAGAGCAGATATTATGAGGAAGAGAACCAGTCATATAACGATAGTTGTGAAGGAAAAAGAATAAAGGAGGGATATGCGTGGGCCAAAAGGTACATCCATATGGACTTAGAGTTGGAGTTACACAAGATTGGCTAACTAAATGGTATGCGGATGACAAAGATTTTTCAAAACTCTTAATAGAAGACATTAAAATAAGAAACTATATAAAAGAAAAACTGTATGCAGCTGGGATTCCTAAAATAGTTATTGAGAGAGCTTCCAATAGGATAAAAATAGATATTCATGCTGCAAAACCGGGAATGGTAATTGGCAAAGGTGGAGCAGGCATTGACAAGTTAAGAGAAGAATTGGAAAAAATGACTAATAAGACAGTTATCCTTAATATTGTGGAAGTCAAAACTCCTGAACTTAGTGCACAACTAGTAGCTGAGAATATTGCAGCTCAAATTGAAAAGAGGATATCCTATAGAAGGGCTATGAAACAAGCCATAGCAAGAGCGATGAAATTAGGTGCTAAAGGTATCAAAATTGCTTGTTCGGGTAGACTTGCTGGTGCGGAAATTGCTCGTACTGAAAGGTATCATGAAGGGGTTGTACCGCTTCAAACTTTAAGAGCGGATATTGACTATGGCTTTGCAGAGGCAAATACTACTTATGGGAAAATAGGAGTAAAAGTTTGGATAAATAAAGGAGAGATACTGCCACAGCCTAAAAAGCAGGTAACCGCGGAAGGAGGTAAGTAAAACATGTTAATGCCAAAAAGAGTGAAATACAGAAAACAACAACGGGGCAGAATAAAAGGAAATGCTACTCGTGGTAATACCCTGACTTATGGAGAATATGGGTTGCAAGCGCTGGAACCTGGTTGGATTACAGCCACCCAAATTGAGGCAGCTAGGGTTGCAATGACGAGGTTTATAAAAAGAGGCGGGAAAGTGTGGATAAAAATTTTCCCTGATAAGCCGGTTACTAAAAAACCTGCTGAAACTCGTATGGGTTCAGGGAAAGGGTCACCAGAATTTTGGGTAGCAGTTGTAAAGCCAGGTAGAGTTCTTTTTGAAATAGCTGGGGTATCAGAAGAAGTTGCAAAAGAGGCTTTAAGGCTTGCAATGCATAAACTGCCTATAAAGACAAAGTTTTTAAAACGTGAAGAATTGGGTGGTGAAGATAATGAAAGCTAGGGAAATAAGAGAGCTTACCAATGAGGAATTGCTTCAAAAGCTTTCGGACTTAAAAGCAGAACTTTTTAATTTGAGGTTTCAACTTGCTACCGGTCAATTAGATAACCCTATGAGGATAAGAGATGTAAGAAAAACAATTGCGAGAATAAAGACAATTTTGAGAGAGCGGGAATTAGGTATTAGGCAAAATAAAGCATAAGGAAGGAGGGTATTCACTTGGAAAGAGGCTACAGGAAGGTTAGAATTGGGACAGTCGTAAGCAATAAAATGCAAAAAACTATTGTAGTTGCCGTAGAAGACAGAGTAAGACATCCTCTTTATGGAAAGACAATAAAAAGAACTAAAAAGTTTAAAGTTCACGATGAAAATAATGTATGCAATGTAGGGGATATAGTAAAGATAATGGAAACAAGACCACTTAGCAAAGAAAAAAGGTGGAGATTGGTTGAAATAGTTAAAAGAGCTGAATAATTTGAAAGGAGGTAAACTCAAATGATTCAACCTCAAACACGATTGAAAGTAGCAGATAACACAGGTGCAAAAGAAATTATGTGTATTCGCTTAGAGGGCGGTTCAAATAGAAAGTTTTCAAATGTAGGAGATGTAATAGTTGCTTCTGTAAAAAGTGCAACACCCGGTGGTGTTGTAAAAAAAGGGGAAGTTGTTAAGGCGGTAATTGTAAGGACTAAGAAGGGGATTGCTCGAAAAGATGGCACTTATATAAGATTTGACGATAATGCTGCGGTTATTATACGAGATGATAAACAGCCAAGAGGTACGCGTATTTTTGGACCAGTCGCAAGAGAATTAAGAGAAAAAGATTTTATGAAAATTATATCTTTGGCTCCTGAAGTGCTTTAAGGAGGGTTGAAAATGGCACAAAATAAATTACACGTAAAAAAGGGAGACATGGTTGTAGTAATTTCAGGTAAAGACAAAGGGAAAAAGGGTAAAGTATTACAAGCTTTTCCTAAAGAAGGCAAAGTAATTGTAGAAGGCGTCAATATTGTTACAAAACACAGGAAAGCGACAAGTCCGCAAAAACCAGGTGGAATAATTCACCAAGAGGCGCCAATTTACAGTTCGAAGGTTATGCTCTATTGTGAAAATTGTGGAAGAGGAGTTCGTTATGGGGTTAAAGTCCTCGAAAATGGCGAAAAAATACGTTACTGCAAGAGGTGCAATGAAACGCTATAATTATAAAAGGAAGGAGGCTCATTATGTCAAGGCTGAGAGAAAAATACGAAAAAGAAGTTGTGCCAGCGCTCATGGAACGTTTTGGCTATAAAAATATAATGCAGGTTCCTAAAGTTGAAAAAGTTGTTATAAATATAGGTGTGGGTGAGGCAAAAGAAAATCCTAAGGCGCTGGAAGCAGCAGTTGATGATTTGACAATGATTGCGGGGCAAAAGCCAGTTATTACAAGAGCTAAAAGGTCAATTGCTAATTTTAAGATTCGTAAGGGAATGCCAATTGGAGTAAAAGTTACTTTGCGCGGGGAAAGAATGTATGAATTTATGGATAAACTTTTTAATATAGCTCTACCACGTGTTAGAGACTTTAAGGGTGTTTCTCCAAATTCCTTTGATGGAAGAGGTAATTATGCCTTAGGAATAAAAGAACAATTGATTTTTCCTGAAATTGACTATGATAAGATAGATAAAATAAGAGGAATGGATATAATTATTGTTACAACTGCTAAAACCGACGAAGAAGCGAAGGGATTGTTAGAACTTTTAGGTATGCCATTTGCAAAGTAAAGGAGGGTAAAATTATATGGCAAGAAAGGCTTTGATAGTAAAGCAGCAAAAGCCTCAAAAATATAAAACAAGAGAATACAATAGGTGCAAAATTTGTGGCAGACCTCATGCATATTTAAGAAAATTTGGCATGTGCCGTATATGCTTTAGAAAGTATGCCCATCAAGGGATGATACCAGGCGTTAAAAAAGCAAGTTGGTAAAAGAGGGGAGGTAGTACAATGGTAATGACAGATCCTATAGCAGATATGCTAACTCGAATAAGAAATGCAAATATTGCAAGACATGAAACAGTAGAAATACCTGCTTCAAACATGAAAAGGGCTATCGCAATGATTATGCTAAAAGAAGGGTTTATAAAATCAGTAGAAGAAATAGACGATGGAAAAGGTGGTATTCTCAGACTAACATTAAAGTATGGCCCTAACAAAGAAAGAGTTATATCTGGTTTGAAAAGAATAAGCAAACCTGGTTTGAGAGTATATGCGAGACACGACGAATTACCACGGGTATTAGGAGGTTTAGGAATAGCAATTATATCAACTTCAAAAGGCATAATGACAGATAAGGAAGCAAGGAAAGCAGGAGTTGGAGGAGAAGTTATTTGTTACATTTGGTGATTTCAATAAGGAGGTGTGGTCAGTGTCTAGAATAGGAAGATTGCCTATAGAGATACCAAAAGGGGTAGAAGTCAAAGTAACTCCTGACAATGTAGTTACTGTAAAGGGAAGCAAAGGCACTTTAGAAAAAAAGTTTCCGCCGATTGTAAATATAGAAGTAAAAGATAATCAAGTAATTGTAACTCGAAAAGGCGATGATAAAGAAGAAAAAGCAATGCATGGGACTACAAGAGCAATAATTGCAAATATGGTAAAAGGCGTGACTGAAGGATTTGAGAAAGCTTTGGAAATAGTAGGAATTGGGTATCGTGCTGCAAAACAAGGGAAAAAATTAGTATTGAATGTGGGATATTCTCATCCGGTAGAGATAGAGGAAAAACCCGGAATTGAAATTATAGTGGAAGGAAATAATAAGATAATTGTAAGAGGTATAGACAAGGAAAAAGTTGGTCAGGTTGCTGCAAATATCAGAAGAGTTCGTGAACCTGATGCTTATCAGGGCAAAGGCATAAGATATGCAGGAGAAGTTGTAAGATTAAAAGAAGGTAAAACTGGTAAGAAGTAAGGGGTGAGATGATGATTACAAAACCAAATAGGAACGAATTAAGAAAAAGACGTCATTTAAGAGTAAGAAAAAAAGTTTTTGGAACACCAGAAAGACCACGTCTTAATGTTTTTAGAAGTTTGAAACACATTTATGCGCAAATTATTGATGATACTAAAGGGCATACTCTTGTTCATGCTTCTACGTTAGATCCTGAACTTAGAGGCATTGCAAAAGGAGCAAATAAGCAGTCTGCTAAATTGGTAGGAGAGCTGATTGCAAAGAGAGCTTTAGAAAAAGGCATAAAAGATGTTGTATTTGATAGGGGCGGCTATATTTATCACGGTGTAGTAAAGGAATTGGCAGATGCTGCACGACAAGCAGGATTAAATTTCTAAACAAGGAGGGAAATGAATGGCTCGAGTTGATTGGACAAAGTTAGATTTAAAAGAAAGGGTTGTAAGCATAAATCGTGTTTCAAAAGTTGTAAAAGGTGGTAAAAACTTTAGATTTAGCGTCACAGTAGTAGTTGGGGATGCAGAAAGGGGCTATGTAGGAGTAGGAAGAGGTAAAGCTGCAGAAATCCCAGATGCAATTAGAAAAGCTATAGAGGATGCGAAAAAACACTTAATTAAAGTTCCAATTGTAGGAACTACTATTCCTCATGAAGTCATAGGGGAATTTGGCGCTGGAAAAGTACTTTTGAAACCGGCAAGAGAAGGTACTGGTGTTATTGCAGGGGGACCAGTTCGTGCTGTTTTGGAATCTGCAGGTATAAAAGACGTTTTAACTAAATCACTTGGTTCTTCCAATGCAACTAATATGGTTTATGCTACAATCGAAGGATTAAAAAGGCTGAGAACAGCTGAAGATGTGGCAAAATTGCGTGGAATTCCTGTAAGCCAATTGTTTGAATAAACATAAAGCAATGTAGGAGGTGCAAAGATGAGACTGCACGATTTAAAACCAGCTGAAGGAGCAAGACGTGAAAGAAAAAGAGTAGGAAGAGGAATAGGTTCTGGACATGGTAAAACTTCAGGCAGAGGACAAAAAGGACAAAAAGCAAGAAGTGGCGGTGGAGTGCGTCCGGGTTTTGAAGGAGGCCAAATGCCACTTACAAGAAGACTCCCTAAAAGAGGTTTTACTAATATATTCAAAAAAGAATATGCAATTGTAAATGTTGGAACTTTAGAAGAAAGGTTTGAGGATGGAGCGGTAATTACTCCAGAAGCTTTAATAGAAAGTGGTATAATTAAAGATGTAAAAGATGGGGTTAAGATATTGGGGGATGGTGATTTAAATAAAAAGTTTACGGTAAGGGCTCATAAATTTAGCCAGAGTGCAATTGAAAAAATACAAGCCGTTGGGGGAAAGGCAGAGGTGATTTAAAGTGTTTCAAACCCTTGTCAATGCTTGGAATGTTGATGATGTAAGGAAAAGGATACTTTATACTTTGGGGATGTTAGTAATCTTTAGAGTGGGGTCTCATATTCCTGTGCCTGGAATTGACCCAAAAGTGATTGCTAACATACTTGGTCAAGGACAATTGTTTGGATTTTTTGATATAATATCAGGTGGTGCTTTTAGTAATTTTACCATTTTTGCGATGAGCATTACACCTTACATCAATGCATCAATTATAATGCAACTTTTAACAATAGCAATTCCTTCTCTTGAGCAATTAGCCAAAGAAGGCGAAGAAGGAAGGAAGAAAATTGCTCAGTATACCAGATATTTAACAGTTGTACTTGCCTTGATACAAGCTATAGGAATGACAATTGGGCTAAAGAGTGCAGTTATCAACCCTACATTTTTTAACTTAACGGTCATCGTTATAACCTTAACTGCAGGTACTGCTTTTCTCATGTGGTTAGGTGAAAAAATTACTGAAAATGGAATAGGCAACGGAAGTTCATTAATAATTTTTGCGGGGATAATTTCTAGGATTCCTAACATGATATATCTGACAAGTCAATATATTCAAGCAGGTACTGCTAATATTTTTGGTGCTATTGCTTTTGTAGTAGCAGAGCTCATAATGATAGTGTTAATAATCTTAGCTACAGAAGGCCAAAGAAGAATTCCTGTGCAATATGCAAAAAGGGTTGTTGGCAGAAAAGTTTATGGTGGACAAAGTACTCACATTCCTATAAGAATAAACATGGCAGGGGTTATTCCTATCATATTTGCTCTTTCACTATTACAGTTTCCGCAACAATTAGCAACCTTTTTCCCACGGTCGTCATTTTACAACTTTGTGCAAAAATGGCTTAGCACAAGTGGGCTAATATACAATATTTTAGATATATTATTGATAATAGGATTTACTTATTTCTATACTGCAGTAATATTTAACCCTGTAGATGTATCGGATAATTTGAAAAAATATGGGGGCTTTATCCCTGGAATAAGGCCAGGTAAACCAACTACAGACTTTCTTACAAGGGTATTGAATAGAGTTACTTTTGTAGGAGCGTTATTCTTAGCATTTATTGCTACAATGCCAGTAATTTTAATGAATATAACAGGATTGCAGCTTTACTTTGGGGGTACAGCACTTTTAATTGCAGTTGGTGTAGCGCTTGATACTATGAAACAAATTGAAGGACATCTTATCATGAGGAATTATCAAGGATTTTTGAAATAAAAGGGGGAGGATTTATGAGAGTAATACTTTTAGGCCCCCCAGGTGCAGGCAAAGGGACGCAAGCTGTGAAAATTGCTAAGGAGTTTGACATTCCTCACATATCTACTGGAGATATTTTTAGACAAAATTTAAGAGACAATACTGACTTAGGGAAACTTGCAAAAGAATACATGGACAAAGGATTATTGGTCCCCGATGAGGTTACGAATAAAATAGTAGAAGATAGATTAGAAAAAGATGATTGCCAAAAAGGGTTTTTATTAGATGGTTACCCCAGAAATGTTGCACAGGCTGAGGAATTAGACAGGTTTTTACATGACAAAGGCATTCATCTAGATTGTGTATTAAATATTGAAGTTGACAGAGAAGCTTTAATTGAAAGAATAACAGGCAGAAGAGTATGTCCTAATTGCGGTGCGACTTATCACATAAAGACTTCTCCTCCTGCAGTCGACAATGTATGTGATAAATGTGGTGCACAACTTATACAGCGTTCAGATGATAAATTAGAATCAGTTGTAAAAAGATTAGAGGTTTATGAAAGTCAAACTAAGCCTTTGATTGAGTATTATACAAAGAAAAACACTTTAGTGAATATTGATGGAAATAAATCGGTAGAAGAAGTATTTGAAGATATAAAAAAGGCTTTGGGAGACAGAGGCAAATGATATATATTAAGTCTAAGAATGAAATTGATTTGATGAGAACAGCTGGCAAGGTAATAGCAAATCTCTTTGAGGTTTTAGAAAGGGCAATTAAGCCAGGAGTTACGACATTAGAGCTTGATAGAATTGCAGAAGAGTTTATAATAAAAAATGGTTGTAAACCTGCTTTCAAAGGTTTATACGGTTTTCCTGCTAGTATTTGCACTTCAATAAATGAAGAAGTAGTTCATGGAATACCAAGTTTAAGAAAACTTAAAGAAGGCGATATTATAAGTATAGACCTTGGAGCTACCTATAAAGGGTATAATGCAGATGCAGCAAGAACTTTCCTTGTTGGAGAGATATCAGAGGAAGCACAAAAATTGATTGAGGTCACAAAAAATAGCTTTTTTGAGGGTATAAAATATGCAAAAGAAGGGAATAGGTTATCGGATATTTCTTACGCAATACAAACTTATGTAGAAAGTCATGGCTTTTCAGTAGTAAGAGAATATGTGGGACATGGGATAGGTATAAAAATGCATGAGGATCCACAGATTCCTAATTTCGGTCCCCCTGGCAGAGGACCTAGATTAAAAAGAGGGATGTGCCTTGCTATAGAACCGATGGTAAATGCGGGACATTATGCCGTAAGAACATTAGAAGATAATTGGACAGTAGTCACTGTTGATGGTAGTTTATCTGCCCATTACGAAAATACTATTGTTATTACGGAGGGGGACCCAGAAATACTGACCATTTTATAAGAGGTGAATTTATTAATGGAAGACTTGCAAATTGGTCAGGTAGTGCGGAGCAAAGCAGGTCGCGACAAAGGCAGAGTTTTTGTAGTTGTAGGAAAGTTTGATGACCAACACGTTCTTGTAGCCGATGGGGACCTTCGAAAGATAGAAAAACCTAAGAAAAAAAAGTTTAAACATCTTCAGAGGTATAATGACGTGATTTGGCAGATTAAAGAAAAAATACTAAGGGGAGATAAAATAACTAATGAAGAAATCAGAAAATTTTTAGAACCTTATAAATCCTAAGTCAATAAGGAGGAATGGATATCCTTGGCAAAAGAAGATGTTATTGAAGTTGAGGGCACAGTGATAGAGGCTTTACCAAATGCCATGTTTCAAGTACAATTAGATAATGGGCATAAAGTATTAGCCCATGTATCTGGAAAATTGAGAATGAATTTTATACGAATACTTCCAGGAGACAGAGTAACAGTAGAGTTGTCTCCTTATGACTTGAGTCGTGGAAGAATAGTATGGCGTGGAAAGTGATAAGGAGGTATTGAAGATGAAGGTAAGACCATCTGTAAAACCTATTTGTGAAAAATGTAAAGTTATAAAAAGAAAAGGTAGAGTTATGGTAATTTGTGAAAATCCAAAGCATAAACAAAAACAAGGCTAGGAGGTGTGAAAATGGCGAGAATTGCAGGCGTTGACTTGCCAAGAGATAAACGAGTTGAAATCGCTTTGACATATATATATGGAATTGGCCGTTCTCGTTCAAATGAGATACTTGCTAAAGCAGGTGTAAATCCAGACACAAGAGTCAAGGATTTAACAGAAGAAGAAGTTTCTAGATTGAGAGAAATAATTGATAAAGAATACAAAGTTGAAGGCGACTTAAGAAAAGAAGTTGCCATGAATATCAAAAGATTAATGGATATAGGATGCTATAGAGGAATAAGGCACAAAAGAGGTTTACCCGTAAGAGGTCAAAGAACAAGGACTAATGCTAGAACGAGAAAAGGTCCAAGGAAAACTGTTGCTAAGAAGAAGAAGTAATAATAAGGAGGGGAAATAATGGCTAAAAGAGTAAAAAGAGCTGGCAGAAAACGCGAGAAAAAACACGTAGAAAGAGGAATTGCCCATATTCATTCTACGTTTAACAATACTATTGTGACTATAACAGACCCAGCTGGAAATACAATTTCTTGGGCAAGTGCTGGTACAATAGGCTTTAAAGGCTCAAGAAAATCAACTCCATTTGCAGCACAAATGGCGGCAGAATCAGCTGCAAAATCTGCAATGGAGCATGGTATGAAAACTGTAGATGTATATGTTAAAGGACCTGGTGCTGGTAGAGAAGCAGCAATAAGAGCTTTACAGGCTGCTGGCCTTGAAGTGAGTCTTATAAAAGATGTGACTCCAATTCCCCACAATGGCTGCAGACCACCTAAGAGGAGAAGAGTATAAGGAGGTGCGATTATGGGAAGATATACAGGACCAACTTGCAGATTGTGCAGAAGAGAAGGCATGAAATTATATTTAAAAGGAGATAAATGTTATACAGACAAATGTCCTTTTGCAAGAAGAGGATATGCACCAGGACAACATGGACAAGAAAAGAAAAAACTCACTAACTACGGCATGCAACTACGAGAAAAACAAAAACTCAAAAGGTACTATGGCGTTTTAGAGAGACAGTTTGAAAGGCTCTATGAAGAAGCAGAAAGAATGAAAGGAATTACAGGTGAAAACTTATTGCAGCTTTTAGAAAGACGTCTTGACAATGTAGTGTTTAGATTGGGCTTTGCTGCGTCTAGACCACAAGCTAGACAATTGGTAAGCCATGGACATATAGAAGTAAATGGTAAGAAAGTTGATATACCATCTTTCTTAGTAAAACCAGGGGATGTAATATCTGTGAGGGAAAAAAGCCGTTCAATGGAATTAATAAAGAATAATTTAGAAGTATCAAGAAACGTACCTGACTGGTTAGAACTCAATAAAGATGCTTTTGAAGGTAGAGTAGTTTCATTGCCGAGAAGAGAACATATAGATCTGCCTATCCAAGAGCACTTGATTGTTGAGTTATATTCTAAGTAATGATTATAATCGGTTACCCTCATAAAACAGTTAAAAGGAGGGTTCACAGTGTTTGAAATGATTGAACCAAAAATAGAGATTATTGAGCAGTCGGAAGATGGGACGTATGGAAAGTTTGTAGTAGAGCCTTTAGAAAGAGGATATGGCATAACTCTTGGAAATTCTTTAAGAAGAGTGCTTTTGTCCTCTCTTCCTGGTGCTGCTCCTAAATCTGTGAAGATAGATGGGGTATTACATGAATTTTCAACCCTACCAGGAGTTAAAGAGGATGTAGTAGAAATTATACTTAACCTTAAAGAAGTTGCAGTTAAATTGCATTCAGATGAACCAGTGGTAGGGCGCATAGATGTAGAAGGAAGAGGAGAAGTTACTGCAGGTCATATAAAAGGCAGTGCCGATATAGAAATTTTAAACCCTGACCATCATATAGCTACTTTAAGTGACGATGGTAAACTCCATATGGAGATTGTGTTTGTCAAAGGAAAGGGTTATGTGCCTTCAGATAAAAACAAAGAGCCTAACCAACCGATAGGCGTCATTCCAGTTGATTCTATTTTTACACCAGTAAAAAGGGTAAGCTACAATGTAGAAAATACTCGTGTAGGCCATGTTACAGACTATGATAAACTTACTTTGGAAGTATGGACAAATGGAGCTGTCACGCCTAAAGAAGCTATTAGTATGGCTTCTGACATGTTGATTAAGTACTTTCAAAAATTTATATCTTTTACTGGCGAATACAAAAGTTCAGATATTTTTGTGGACAAACCTGAGAAAAAAGTCGAGAAACCTCTTGATATGACAATTGAAGAATTAGACTTATCTGTTAGGTCCTATAATTGCTTAAAGAGAGCTGGAATAAATACAGTACAAGAGCTCACTCAAAAGACAGAAGAAGAGATGATGAAAGTCAGAAATTTGGGTAAAAAATCTTTAGAAGAGGTTAAACAAAAACTCGAAGCATTAGGACTTAGCTTAAAAAAGGCAGACGAATAAAGGAGGGTTGAAGGTGGGTTACAGAAAATTAGGCCGTCCTTCTGACCAGAGGAGGGCTATGCTTAGAAATTTAGTCACAGATTTTTTGAAATATGGCAGAATAACTACAACAGAGGCGCGAGCAAAAGAGGTTCGCAGCATTTCTGAAAAAATGATTACTCTCGGTAAAAGAGGCGATTTACACGCAAGAAGGCAGGCTTTAGCCTATATCTTAGATGAAAGTGTAGTAAAGAAGTTATTTGACGAAATAGCACCAAAATACAAAGACAGACAAGGTGGTTACACAAGAATTTTAAAACTTGGGCCTCGCAGAGGAGATGGCGCACCATTAGTAATTATTGAATTAGTGTAAGCAATCGAAGGGGTTAAGTTTGGTGCCGCAACTTAATCCCTATTTTTCATAAAGGAGTTTAACTTAAAAGAAGGTGTCCTTAATGGAACACGTAATAAATACACAAAATTTATCTTTTGAATATCATGCCGAAGAACAAACTCGACACCTAGTTTTAAAGGATATAAATTTACAGTTTGAAAAAGGACAGTTTATAGGGATAATTGGTCATAATGGGTCAGGCAAGTCAACACTTGCTAAACATTTTAATGCACTTTTATTGCCGACAGAAGGAAAAGTATATGTAAAAGGAATGGACACCAAGGATACAAATCATTTGTGGGATATAAGACAGGCTGCTGGGCTTGTTTTTCAAAATCCAGATAATCAAATAGTTGCTGCTATAGTTGAAGAGGATGTAGCTTTTGGTCCAGAAAATTTAGGGATTCCACCTGATGAAATAAGAGAAAGAGTTGAATATGCTCTTAAAGCGGTAGGTATGTGGGAATACAAAGATTATCCTCCTCACATGCTCTCAGGTGGACAAAAGCAAAGAGTTGCCATTGCTGGGATAATTGCAATGAAGCCAGAGTGCATAATTTTAGATGAACCAACGGCAATGCTTGACCCAATAGGAAGAAGGGAAGTCATTTCTACCATAAAAAAGCTCAACAAAGAAGATGGGATTACTGTAATACTCATAACACATTTTATGGAAGAAGTAGTAGATGCAGATAGAGTTATTGTAATGGATGATGGAAAAGTAGTGTTAGATGGTACTCCTAAAGAAGTATTTAAAGAAGTTACTCTTTTAAAAAAGATTGGCCTTAGTGTGCCCCAAGTTACAGAGTTGGCACACCAATTGAAGAGAGAAGGCTTTGACGTCCCTCTAGATATTTTAACAGTAGAAGAAATGGTGGAATTTTTATGCCGATAAAAGTAGAAAATTTAAGCTTTGTGTATAATGAAGGGACGCCATATGCTACTGTTGCTTTAAATAATGTTACTTTTGAAATACAGGATGAAGAGTTCGTGGGAATCATCGGGCACACAGGGTCGGGTAAATCTACGTTAATACAACATTTAAATGGGCTTTTAAAACCTACTTCAGGGAAAATATATATAAATGGAGTAGACATAACAGACAAAAAAGTCAGTTTGAAAGATGTACGAAAAGAAGTAGGATTAGTTTTTCAATATCCTGAATATCAACTTTTTGAAGAAACCATTTTTAAAGATATAGCCTTTGGCCCTACTAATTTGGGACTTAGCGAAGAAGAAATTGAAAAAAGAGTATATGAAGCAATGGATATTGTTGGAATCAGTAGAGAATTAGCAGATAAATCTCCTTTTGAAGTATCAGGTGGCCAAAAACGTAGGATTGCGATAGCAGGAATATTGGCGATGAAGCCTAAAATTTTGATATTAGATGAACCTACTGCAGGCCTTGATCCAAAGGGGAAGGAAGAGATTTTAAACAAAATTAAAGAAATTCATGATAAATATAAGATGATAACAATTTTGGTATCCCATAGCATGGAAGATATAGCTAGATTTGCAGATAAAATAATTGTGATGAACAAAGGAAGAATAGAAGTTATTGGAACTCCAAGAGAGGTATTTAGAGAAGCTGAAAAATTGGAAAAGATAGGATTAGGGGTACCACAAATAACTTCTCTCGCAAGAGAATTACAAAAAAAAGGCGTAGCAATTCCAGAAGATATATTAACAATTGAAGAAGCAAAGGAATATATAGTTCGTTATCTCAGGGGGACTAAAAATGTTTAGAAATATAACTATTGGGCAATATATCCCTGGTGATTCGGTAGTTCACAAGTTGGATCCGAGAATCAAAATAATTATCACTTTTATATTTATAGTAGCCACATTCTTGATAAATAAACTTTCAGGTTACCTTTTTGCGGTTTTTTACCTTTATTTGATAATAACAATTTCTAAAATACCTTTTAGCTATATTTTAAAAGGGTTAAGACCAGTTATTATAATTCTTTTACTGACAGTGAGTTTAAACATGTTTTTTACCCCTGGGGGAACGATATTATATACCTTAGGACCATTGAAAATTACTACTACTGGGTTGCGATTAGCTGTATTTATGGGATTGAGACTTATATTTTTGAGTATCGGTACTTCACTACTTACTTTAACTACTTCTCCTATCTCTTTGACAGATGGAATAGAGCATATTTTAAAACCCTTTAGCCGTATAGGGGTACCGGCTCATGAGTTAGCAATGATGATGACAATTGCTTTAAGATTTATACCTACTTTAATAGAAGAAGCAGAAAAAATTATGAAAGCTCAAATGGCAAGAGGAGCCGATTTTGAAAGTGGCAATATAGTAAAAAGGGCAAAAGGACTAGTGCCTCTTTTAGTACCGCTATTTATCAGTGCTTTCAGAAGAGCTGACGAATTAGCAGTTGCTATGGAATCTCGGTGCTATAGAGGCGGGCAAAATAGAACGCGAATGAAACAGCTTAAAATCCAACCGAGAGATTATCAAGCTTTAGCTGTGACCTTGATAATGGTATTGCTAATTGTATGGAATAGAGTTTGGACGTGGTAAAAATGAGAAACGTAATGATTGTAGTAGAATATGACGGGACCAATTATCACGGTTGGCAATACCAAAAGAATGCAGTGACAGTTCAGGAGGTATTGCAAAAAGCAATAAAGAAGGTAACAGGGGAAGAAGTTAATTTAATAGGTGCGAGTAGAACTGATACAGGTGTCCATGCTCTATATCAAGTAGCTAACTTTAAAACTAATACTAAAATACCTGCAGAAAAGCTGCCCTATGCTCTAAACAGTGTATTACCCGATGATATAGTAGTTGTCCAAGCAAAGGATGTGGAAGACTCTTTTCACGCTCGATATAGTGCAAAAAGGAAAAGATACAAATACATTATTCTTAATAGGAAATTTCAAATGCCCACAATGAGAAATTATTGTTGGCATATAAGTTATCCTTTAAATATAGAAGAAATGAAAAAAGCTGCTTCTTACTTAATTGGGACTCACGATTTTTCTGCTTTTAAAGCTTCAGGAAGTAGTAAAACAAGTACTATAAGGACAGTGTATGATTTAACTATTGAAAAAAATGAAGATTTTATCAACATTGAAATAGAAGCCAATGGTTTTTTGTATAACATGGTGCGAATAATTGTAGGTACACTGTCTTATGTAGGTCTTGGCAAAATAAAAGAAGACGAAGTTTATGATATTTTAAAATCAAAAGACAGAACAAAAGCGGGCATAACTGCCCCGCCACAAGGATTGTATTTAATAAAAATTATCTATTGACAGTTGCAGTACTGTGAATTAAAATAATATTATGCGAAATTGTGCCCTGTGCTGGAAATTTACCACGGATAAGGAGGTTATATAGAAGATGAAGTCATATATGGCTAAACCTGAAGAGGTCAAAAGAAAATGGTTTGTTATAGATGCTGAAGGTAAAGTCTTAGGAAGACTAGCAAGCCAAATTGCTAAAATACTAATGGGTAAGCATAAACCAACCTATACACCTCATGTAGATACAGGAGATTTTGTAATAGTTTTGAATGCTGAAAAAATTGTGTTGACAGGCAACAAATTAGAAGATAAGTATTACAAATATTATACAGGGTATCCTGGAGGATTAAAAGAGGTTCAGTATAAAAAATTAATGCAGACGAAACCAGAGTTTGTAATATACCACGCTGTAAAAGGCATGTTGCCTAAAAACAGACTCGGCCGCAGAATGATTAAAAGATTGAAAGTATATAGAGGCTCTGAGCATAAGCATCAAGCTCAAAAGCCTGAAAAATTAGACATAGAATGAAAGGAGGATATCTTATGGCAACAGTACAATATTACGGAACAGGAAGAAGAAAAGAAGCTGTAGCGAGAGTAAGGCTTATGCCTGGAAAGGGAAATATAATAATTAATAATAGACCTCTGGAGGAGTATTTTACATTAGATACTTTAAAGTATACTGTTAAACAACCTTTAATTTTAACAGAAACAATAGACAAATTCGATGTATACGCAAAAGTATCCGGAGGAGGACTTACAGGTCAAGCGGGAGCAGTAAGACTTGGTATTGCTCGTGCATTAGTAAAAGTTGATAGTGAATTAAGACCTATTTTGAAGAAAGCCGGATTCTTGACAAGAGATCCAAGAATGAAAGAAAGAAGAAAATACGGACTCAAAAAAGCAAGAAAAGCTCCCCAATTTTCAAAGAGATAAAAGAGCCTTTGGCTCTTTTTTTTGTTATGTAAAAACAACAAGAACAATCGTAATATAGAGAATTACTTAGTATTTTAAAGATATTAAAAGAAAAGAGCTGATATTTCAATAAAAAACGATAAAATAGCATTATATACTACTTGAGTCTATTAAAGAATCATGGTATATTATATTTCGTCGCTACTAAAGCGACAAAATCAAAGCGACAAAAGGACTTGACAGGAAGCTGAAGATTTGATAATATAGAGGAGCTGTGGTGAGGCAGAGAGGGACCTTGAAAAATGGACAGTGAGGCGGAAAAGGTGTAGAGAAGAGTAAGGAAATGAACCTGAGAGTTTGATCCTGGCTCAGGACGAACGCTGGCGGCGTGCCTAACACATGC
>Ga0208431_100061_pt1 | contig 18929 bp, 16 predicted proteins | sample Wag42014_10_29_FD_187353 | JGI IMG/M metagenome (GOLD analysis project Ga0208431, IMG submission 187353) | Deep subsurface shale carbon reservoir microbial communities from Ohio, USA - Utica-2 Time Series 2014_1_29 (SPAdes) (version 2) ...
GGATTGCCCTTTGTAATTTCGCGATTAAAAAGAAGAAAATCATTGGTTTTTGGGGCGGTAGTTTCTATTATACTGATTTATGTATTTTCTACTTTTATATGGGAAATTAATATAGAGACCGTCAACAATGTAAATGAAAAAGTAGTTTTAGAAAAGCTTTCACACTTAGGATTAAAGCCAGGAGTTTCTAAATTTGCTATAGATGTTAATAAAATAGAGACAGAATTTTTATTACAAAATAATGATATATCGTGGATAGGAATAAATATAAAGGGTACTAATGCTTTTGTAAAAGTTGTAGGTAAAACAAAACCTCAAGAGGTATTGTCAAAAGATGAACCATGCAATATAATAGCTAAAAAAGATGGTATAATTTATAAGATGACGGTTTTAGAAGGGGAAGCGGTAAAAAAAGTTGGAGATACAGTAAAAGCGGGAGATATAATTGTTACAGGGATAATTGAAAAGCCAGGACTAGAGACAAGATTTGTACATGCTGATGGCCAAATTATTGGGAGGACATGGTATGAAGTTTATGCTGACGCCGAACTCAAAAAAGAAGTCTTTGAGAGGACAAACAACAAAATAACTGTTACAAAAATAATCTTTGGTAACAATACTATAACTATATCCCCTAAAAAAGTAGACTTTAAGAATTTTGAAAAAGAGGAAAAAGAGATAATATCAAAAAACTTTCCAGTTAGAATAATAAAAGAAGTATACTATGAAACCAAACCTAAAACTATTGTTTTATCTAAAGAGGAAGCAAAAAATATTGCTTTTGAAAAAGCACTAAAGGAGTTGGAGAAGGTTTTAGGCCCTCAAAGTAAGATAGTAAATAAAAAAGAAAGTTATGTGATTATACAAGATAAAATATTAAGAGCCAATATTACTGCAGAGGTTTTAGAGGAAATAGGAATGAAAGAAAAAATTTCTTATATAGGAGGGGAACATTGATTAAGGAGTTAGCTATTAATATTGAGGATATGGAGCAAGCTGCCAATTTGTTTGGCAACTTTGATGAAAATATTAAGTTAATAGAAGAGGGATTAGATGTCAAGATAGTGTTAAGAGGAGGAATTATTAAGATAACGGGGGAAGAAAAAAACGTGGAATCTGCTAATAAACTTTTTAACAAATTGATGGGAATGATTGAAAAGGGAGATGTGATTACTACTCAAAATGTTTTGTATACTATGAATATGATTGAGGCAGGAGAAGAAGAAAAACTAAAGTCTTTAATGTCTGATATTGTTTGTATAACAGCTAGAGGCAAACAGATAAGGTGCAAAACTTATGGGCAAATGAGGTATGTAGAAGCTATAAGAAAAAATCAGATTGTATTTGGAATAGGACCTGCCGGTACGGGCAAGACCTATTTGGCTATGGCAATGGCTATTACCGCAATGAAAAATAAGGAAGTAGGTCGTATAATTTTAACAAGGCCGGCTGTTGAAGCAGGAGAAAAGTTAGGTTTTCTGCCAGGAGATTTGCAAGAAAAAGTTGACCCTTATTTAAGACCTTTATATGATGCGCTTTACGACATTTTAGGAGCAGAAGTTTTCCAAAAATACATGGAGAAAGGCTTAATTGAGGTTGCACCACTAGCTTATATGAGAGGTAGAACTTTAGACGATTCTTTTATAATACTCGATGAAGCTCAAAACACCACTCCTGAGCAGATGAAAATGTTTTTAACCCGTATAGGTTTTGGTTCTAAAGCAGTTATAACTGGTGACGTTACTCAAATAGATTTGCCAAGAGGTAAAAAATCCGGGCTAAAAGAGGTTATGGAGATATTAAAAGGAATAGAAGGTATAGAGTTTGTAATGCTTTCTGAAGAAGATGTGATAAGGCATCCTCTTGTAGCTAAAATCATAAAAGCTTATGAAATTTATGAGAAGAACATGGGGGAAAACAAATCAGAAATCCCGGAGTGAGGGGAATAATATTATGAAAAAACTGGACAAACATATAAAAAATATAATTAAAAATGAGCAATTGATAATCATTTTTTTTGTTGTTTTTTATTTTGTTTCTTCCTATGCCTTAGTTTATACTAGTGTAACGCCTCCCAAATTTGACCTTAAGGTAGGGGATGTAGCTACTCAAGATATAAAGGCACCTAAAGACGTAGTGGACACAATAGCTACTCAAAAGAAGATACAAGAAGCAGTAAATGCGGTCAATCCTAAATATGATTATAATGAAAATATTGCAAAAGAATCTTATCTTAAGCTAGTTGATTTTTTTAATAAATTAAGAGAGGTGCGCAAATCCTCAGAAGCAGAAGAAAAGAAATTGAAAGACTTTAAAGCTGTAAGTCCCATAGGTTTAGAAGATAATGACGTGGCTTTGCTTTTAAAAATAGATGATAATACCCTTATAAACATGGAATCGGTGGTATTATCGACAGAAAAAGCAATTATGGCAAGGCAGATTACGGAAGATGCTTTGCCTACTGTTTTAAACGATGCTAAGAGTGTTGTAGAAAGTTCTGATATTTCTGAAGAAGTAAAACCAGTAGCTGTTAAGATTTTATCTTCTGTCATTGTTCCTAATATGATATATAATGCCTATGAGACAAATCTTGCCAAAAAAGAAGCAGAGGAAAAAGTGCAGCCGGTTATGTATAAAAAAGGACAAAATATCGTAGTCAGTGGAGAAGTAGTGACACAACAACAAATTGAAGTTTTGAAATCTTTGGGCCTCTTAAAAAACAGTAGTAAGATTGATTATGGAATGATAATAGGCTTATTTTTGATTTTAGGCTTGTCACTCTTTTTATCAGTGTATTATATTATAAAATTGGACAAAAAGATTACTACCAAAAAAATCTACATTGAATTGTTGTGTTTAACAGGTATTTTTTATCTTTTATTGGTCGTTGCCTTTAAAGAGATTGAACCGCTTTTAATTCCTGCTGCTACTTTGCCTATGCTAATTTCTGTTTTAATAGATCCTTATATTGCTATTATGATTGACATAATTTATTCTCTTTTAGTAGGCTTAATGGTGGGTTTTAACCAAGAATTTATTTTTATGTCATTGCTGGGAGGATTGATTGGTGCAGTAAAACTTTCTCATTCTAAGCAACGTTTAGATTTTGTAAAAGCGGGTCTTTACGTCAGTGGGGTAAATCTTGTAAGTATTGTAGGAATAGGGCTTTTAAATAGCAATGATATAATTTCTGTATTAAAAAGTAGTTTATGGGGAATTGTCAGTGGAACTTTTAGTATAATTTTGGTTATTGGTACTTTGCCTTTTTGGGAAGCAGCTTTTGATATCTTAACTCCTTTAAAACTTTTAGAGCTATCAAATCCCAATAATCCGCTTCTTAAAAAACTTATGATGGATGCTCCTGGTACTTATCACCACAGCATAGTAGTAGCAAATCTCGCAGAAGCTGCTTCTGATGCTATTGGAGCAAACAGTTTGTTAGTTAGAGTGGGGGCTTATTACCATGATATAGGTAAAATTAAAAGACCTTATTTTTTCAAAGAGAACCAGCTTTCAGGAGAAAATTTGCATGACAAAATTTCTCCTGATTTAAGTACATTAGTAATAATTTCCCATGTAAAAGATGGTATAGAATTAGCTAAAAAGTATAAACTTCCTCAACAAGTCATTGATTTGATAAAAGAACACCATGGTACTTCCTTAGTGAAATACTTTTATACTAAGGCTTTACAAAATGAAGAGGAATCTTGCGAAGAAGAATCTTTCAGATATCCAGGTCCAAAACCTTCTACCAAAGAGTCTGCCATTTTGATGTTGGCAGATTCTGTAGAAGCAGCTGTGAGGTCTATTCCTGAACCTACTGAGGAAAATATAAAAAATATGATTGAAAAAATCGTCGCAGATAGATTAAATGATGGTCAGTTGGAAGATAGCGATTTAACTTTAAAAGATATTAAAACTATAAAAAATTCTTTTTTGACTGCTTTAACTGGTATGTTTCATAAAAGAATTGAGTATCCTGATATTGAACCAAATCAAAATAAAGAGGTGTTAGAATGAACATTTTGATAGACAACAGACAAAATAAAGTTGATGCAATAAATTTGGAAGAATTGGTTGAAAAAGTCATAAAAACTGTATTAGAAGTAGAAAAGGTTATTGATAATGTTGAAGTAAGTGTGTCCTTTGTGGATAATGAGGAAATTAGAAAATTAAATAAATATTATAGGGGCATAGATAAGCCGACAGATGTTTTGTCATTTCCTTTAGCAGAGTTTGAAGAGACTTATGGGGAAGTTGAGGAAATAGAGGAAGATTCAGAAGAGGTACAGCCAATAGGAGATATAGTTATTTCTTTAGAAAAAGCATTAGAGCAGTCAATGGAATATGGACATTCCTTTGAAAGAGAAGTAGCTTATTTAACAGCTCACAGCATGCTGCATCTTTTGGGTTATGACCATGAAACTGAAGAAGAAAGAAAAATTATGAGGGGAAAAGAAGAGGAAGTTATGGCGAGGCTTAATATTGGGCGGTGATTTTGTGAAATCGAGAAATTTAATTGACAGCTTTAATTATGCGATAGAGGGCATTTTACATGCTTTTAAGACCCAAAGAAACATGAAGGTTCACTTTGCCATAGCGATATTGGTATTATTCTTTTGCCTTTTTTTTGACCTTTCAAGAGTAGAATTTGTGGTAATTTTATTTACAATTTCTTTAGTTTTAATTTCTGAAATGATAAATACGGCTATTGAAACCACAATTGACATGATGGTTAAAAATTATAATCCTTTGGCTAAGGTCGCGAAAAATGTAGCTGCAGGGGCAGTTCTTATATCCGCAATAAATGCCATTCTTGTAGCTTATTTAATATTTTTTGATAGGGTAAATCCTTGGACAAAAATAATTTTATTAAAGCTTAGAGAGTCACCCATTCATATCACAGTTATAAATCTTTTAGTTGTAGTGTTTTTGACTGTAATTTTAAAGGTACATTTTAAAGAAGGAACTCCTATGAGGGGAGGAATGCCCAGCGCTCATAGTGCTATTGCTTTTGCTACTGCGACAGCTATAACTTTTATGACAGCAAATGCTTTTATTGCCACTTTAGGTTTTTTACTTGCTCTTATGGTGGCTGAAAGCAGAGTAGAAGGTAAAATTCACTCTTTTTCTCAGGTATTTTTTGGAGGTTTATTTGGGATATTGATTACAGTGTTGATTTTTCAAATAATCAAATAAGGAGTGATGATATGGGCCATAAAGCTGGTTTTGTAGCATTAGTTGGTAGAACTAATGTAGGTAAATCTACTCTTTTAAATGCAATTTTACAAGAGAAGATTGCTATTACTTCTCCCAAACCCCAAACTACTCGAAATACCATTCGTGGGATTTTGACAACAGATGAATACCAGGTTATTTTTGTTGACACTCCTGGCATTCATAAACCTAAATCTAAATTAAGCGAATTTATGATTGAGGTAGCTAAAAGAACATTGAAGGAAGTTGACCTTATTTTGTATATGATAGAACCAGATACGGAAGTAGGACCTGGAGATAGATACATAATCGAACATTTAAAAGAAGTAGATACACCTGTCATACTTGTAGTCAACAAAATAGATTTGGTGCCTGAGGAAAGAGTAGAAGAGACAATAAAAGTTTTTAAAGAAGAGTATGCTTTTAAAGATGTAGTGGCTATTTCTGCTATTGAAAATAAAAATATAGACTTGTTAAAAGAAAAAATTGTATCACTTTTGCCAGAAGGTCCCAAATATTATTTGGATGATTATATAACAGATCAGCCCGAAAAATTAATAGTGGCAGAAATAATCCGAGAGAAGATGTTACATTTTTTAGAGGAAGAAGTACCTCATGGTGTTTATGTGGAAGTAGAATCTATTAAAGAAAGAGAAGATAAAGATATAATAGACATTGAAGCATATATTTATTGCGAGAAAGAGTCCCACAAAGGAATTATTATAGGCAAAAATGGGCAAATGCTAAAAAAGATAGGTCAAAGTGCGCGACTAGATTTAGAAGAATTTTATGGAAAACAGGTTTTTCTTGACCTATGGGTAAAAACGAGGAAGGGGTGGAGAGATAATACAACGTTGCTTAAAAAATTAGGATATGCCATTGACAAGAAAACTTACGAATAGTAAAGTATTTAGTGAAAACAAAAGGAGGTTATGTCATGAACATAGCAAAAATGATTGACCACACTCTACTGAAGCCAAATGCGACAAAAAGTGAAATAGAAAAACTTTGTAATGAGGCAAAAGAGTATGGATTTGCTTCTGTCTGCATAAACCCCTGCTTTGTAGACCTTGCCTATAGTATGTTGAAAGATACAGATGTGAAAGTTTGCACAGTGATAGGTTTTCCATTAGGGGCAAATACTATTGAAAGTAAAGTTTTTGAGGCGGTAGATGCAGTAAAAAGAGGTGCTACAGAAGTAGATATGGTGTTGAATGTAAGTATGTTAAAGAGTGGAGATTATGATTATGTGAAAAAAGAAATTGAAGAAGTTGTAAAAGCGGTGAAATCCTATGGAGATATAGTTGTAAAAGTAATTTTAGAAACCTGTTATCTCACTGATGAAGAAAAGGTAAAAGCATGTCAGCTCACAAGAGAAGCAGGTGCTGATTTTGTTAAGACTTCTACTGGCTTTGGACCAGGTGGAGCGACAGTAGAGGATGTAAAATTAATGAGACAGACAGTTGGTGAAAACTTTGGTGTTAAGGCTTCTGGCTGTGTAAGAACTGCTGAAGATGCTAAGGCGATGATTGAAGCAGGAGCTAATCGTATTGGGGCAAGTGCAGGCGTTAAGATTGTGGAGGAATGGAATAAACTAAAAATGAGTTGATAAAAATGCGCTTGTTAAAAATAGAAGCAATAGTATTAAAAAACAATTTAATAGGTGAAACAGACAAAATAGCCACCCTTTTTACTAAAAGCTATGGTAAACTTCAGGCAGTGGCAAAAGGGGCAAGGCGCTCAAAGAGCCGATTTGTGAATGCAATAAGGCCTTTTGTTGTTGCCAATTATGTTATTTTTGAGGGGCAAAATTATTACTATATTGACCAATGGGAGTTAATCGAAGCGCATAGAAATATAGAAAAAGACTTAGTCAAATTTTCTGTAGCTTCGTATATTGCCGAAACTATAAACAAAATTTTAGAGGAAAATCAAAAAAGCGAGAGGCTGTATCTGTTTTTAAAACATTCTTTAAAAGCAGTTGACGAGCTACAAATAGACCCTTTAATTTTTATTTCTTCTTATAACTTAAAATTAGTTTCTTTATTGGGATATATGCCTCAACTTGATAATTGTGTTGTCTGTGGAAAAAGAGAGAATTTAAAATATTTTTCTAATTCCTGCGGGGGTGCAGTGTGTATAAACTGCAAAAATAAATGTTTTGACGCCAAGCCATTACATGAAGTAACATTAAAAGCTATAAAGTATTTTCTTAAAGGAGATTATGACAAGCTTCAAAATATTAAAGTTTCAGGAGTTATAAAAGAAGAAGTGGATAAAATAATAACAGCCTATGTGAAAGAACATCTTGAAATAGAGTTTAAATCAAAAGATTTTATTGACAATTTACAAAATATGTGAAAGGAGGGTTTAACGTGTTAGATGAAGAATTAGAAAAAATAGATATGATAGTAGAGAGAATGGGAGTAAGTTATAAAGAAGCAAAAGAAGCATTAGAGAAGTCAGGTGGCAGTGTTGTAGACGCATTGATATATATAGAAGAGAATAGAAAAAGTTGGACTGAGACCTTTACAGTCGCAGGTTCAGAAGTTATGGATAAAATAAAAGAATTAATTAAAAAAGGTAATGTTACAAAAATAAGAATAAAAAAAGACGATAAAGTTCTTTTGGAGATTCCTGTAACGGCAGGGGCTATTTCTGCAGTTATCATTCCTCAGTTGACATTAGTAGGAGCGGCAGTAGCGCTTTTAGCTAATTGCACAATTGAAGTTGAAAAACATGATAAAAGCGTAACCGTATTAAAAGAAGAAAAGAAAAAAGATTGACAGAAACTTGTCTCTTTGGTATTCTTAAATAAGTAAAGTTAAAAACCTTTCTTCCCAAAAGGGATGAAGGGTTTTTGCATAATTGCGAGAGAAAAAGGAGTGTTATTAAATGCCACAAGCAGTTACAATGGATAAAATAGTTGCCCTTGCAAAAAACAGAGGATTTGTTTTTCCAGGGTCTGAAATATACGGAGGACTTGCTAATACTTGGGATTATGGACCTCTGGGAGTAGAACTTAAAAACAATATTAAAAGGATGTGGTGGAAAAGATTTATTCAACAAAGTCCTTATAACGTAGGGATTGATTCTGCAATTTTGATGAATCCAGAAGTGTGGGTTGCATCAGGTCATGTTAGCAGTTTTAGCGATCCTTTAATGGACTGTAAAGAGTGTAAATCAAGATTTAGAGCTGACCAATTGATTGAAGACTACATTAAAGAAAAGGGATTAAATATTTCTATTGAAGGTTGGACAAATGAACAAATGATGGAATTTATAAAAGAACATAAAGTATCTTGTCCAAAATGTGGTGCCCATAATTTTACTGATATTAGGAAGTTTAATCTCATGTTTAAAACCTATCAAGGTGTTACAGAAGACTCTAAATCAGAAGTGTATTTGCGACCTGAAACCGCACAAGGAATTTTTGTGAACTTTAAAAATGTTCAAAGGACAACTCGTAAGAAAATACCTTTTGGAATAGGACAAATTGGTAAATCTTTTAGAAATGAAATTACTCCTGGTAATTTCATATTCAGAACGAGAGAATTTGAACAGATGGAATTAGAATTTTTCTGTAAACCGGGAGAAGATATGGAATGGTTTAGTTACTGGAGAAAATATTGCATGGATTGGCTTTTAGAATTCGGCTTAAAAGAAGAAAATTTAAGATTTAGAGACCATAAAAAAGAAGAACTATCTCACTATAGTACTGCCACCACAGACATAGAATATAATTTTCCCTTTGGATGGGGAGAGTTGTGGGGAATAGCTAATAGAACAGATTTTGATTTAAGGCAACATATGGAACATTCGGGAGTTGACCTGTCTTATATGGACCCTGTAACAGGAGAAAAGTACATACCATATTGCATTGAGCCTTCTGTTGGGGTAGATAGGTTAATGTTGGCATTTTTAATAGATGCCTATGAAGAAGAAGAGTTAGAAGATGGAGAAACTAGAGTGGTTTTAAGGCTTCATCCTGCTCTTGCTCCCATTAAGGCAGCAGTGCTTCCATTATCCAAGAAATTATCAGAAAATGCCTATAAGCTTTATGACCAGTTGAGAAATAAATTCGTAGTAGATTACGATGAGACAGGAAGCATAGGTAAAAGGTATAGAAGACAGGATGAGATAGGCACGCCTTTCTGTATTACTTATGACTTTGATTCGGAAAATGATCACTGTGTAACCATAAGAGATAGAGATACTATGCAACAAGTGAGAATAAAAATTGAAGAAGTAGAGAAATATCTTGAAGAAAGGTTAAATTTTTAAGGGAATCAGGATTTTTAACTGATTTCCTTGTTTTTTTATGTTACAATAATTTGTGATATAATAGGAAGGAAACGAAAAAGAAAGTTGGTTATCTTATAAACTTGTGATATAATTATACTAAAGTAATAAACCGATAGAAAACGTTTATGAAACGACAGAGGAAAGTATAAATTGTCAAAAACTTTAAAGGGGTGATAAAGATTCAACTGACAAACCGCCAGCATATAATTATTGACATTGTCAAGAAACATCAACCCATTACAGGGGAACAAATAGCTGAGAAATTAAATGTCACAAGAGCGACTTTAAGACCGGATTTGGCAATATTAACTATGTCTGGGATCTTAGAGGCGAGGCCAAAAGTGGGATATTTTTATACAGGAAAATCACCCCTCAGTTTAGTAGAAGATTATATAAAGAGCATAAAAGTAAAAGATATCAAGTCTTTACCTGTAGTGGTAGAGGAAAGTACATCAGTGTATGATGCCATTGTAACACTTTTTTTAAAAGACGTCGGGACAATTTTTGTACAGGATGGAGGATTTTTAACGGGCGCTGTTTCAAGAAAAGACTTTTTAAAAATCGCAATAGGCAACACTGATATTTATAAGGTCCCGGTGGGAATAATTATGACCCGTATGCCTAACATAGTTACAACTTATGATGATGAGCCTGTGTATAATGCTGCTGTTAAAATTATAGAGCACGAAGTAGACAGTCTTCCTGTAGTTGAACCTGTAGTGGGAAGTGATGGAAAACAAGGATACAAAGTGACAGGAAGAATTTCGAAAACTAATATAACTAAATTGTTTGTAAAGCTTGGGGAAGGTTAGGGGGATTTCTTGAATGGAAGAAGGAGTATCAATTTACTTGGTTTCAGATTCTAATGTAGATACAGCAGAAAACATTGCGAGTATTGCTGCTGCTCACTTTGATACTTTTATAGAAAAAATAAAAAAATATCCGTATGTAGGTGATAAAAATCAAATAGAAGAAATTATTATGGAAGCAGCTAATGATGCAAATAGCATAATAATCCATACTATGGTGGTCCCGGAATTAAAAGATTATCTTCTTAAAAAAGCACAGAAATTTGGCATAAAAATAGTAGATGTAATGGGACCAGTGATAAATGCTATTGAAGATAGTACTAGTATATCCCCCCATACCAATTTAGCAAAAAATAATAAAGAAGATTATTTGAAAAAAATCGAAGTAATAGAATTTGCCGTAAAATATGATGATGGTAAAGATGCAATGGGTATACTATTGGCAGATGTAGTTGTTATAGGGGTTTCTAGAACATCCAAAACACCTTTGTGCATGTACCTTGCTCATAAATATATAAAAGCTGCTAATTTACCTTTAGTGCCAGAAATTGAACCACCTCAAGAATTATTTGAAATCAACCCTAAAAAAATATTTGGGTTGACTATAGATCCTGAAGTTTTGGTAAAAATAAGGAAAGAGAGATTAAAATCTCTTGGCCTTGATGCTAATGCTATATACGCTACTGAAGAAAGAGTTAAAAAAGAGATAAAATATGCTGAGGAGGTGATGAAGAGATTAGGGTGTACTGTAATCGATGTTACAAATAAAGCTGTAGAAGAAACAGCTAATGTGATATTAAACGTATTAAAAGGAGGAGAGATTTCATGAGTAAAAAGTATGTGTATTTATTTAGTGAAGGCGATGCTTCAATGAGAGAACTCTTAGGAGGAAAAGGCGCAAATCTTGCTGAAATGACAAAGTTGGGTTTACCTGTTCCCCAAGGATTTACAGTCACCACTGAGGCTTGTACAAGGTATTATCAAGATGGTAAGACTATAGCTCCAGAAATTGTTGAACAAATCTATGAATATATGGCTAAATTAGAAGAAATTACAGGTAAAAAATTTGGAGACCCAACAAATCCTTTATTAGTATCTGTAAGGTCTGGCGCGAGAGTTTCAATGCCAGGTATGATGGATACTATTTTAAACCTTGGTTTAAACGACGAGACAGTAGAAGGCCTTGCTAAAGCTACAAACAATGAAAGATTTGCCTATGACAGCTATAGAAGATTTATTCAAATGTTCTCAGATGTTGTAATGGGAATTGACAAGAATAAATTTGAAGCTATTTTAGATGAAATAAAAGAGGAAAATGGTGCAAAATTTGATACAGATTTAACAGCTGAAAACCTCAAAGAGGTAGTAAAAAGATTTAAAGAACTTTATAAAAAAGAAATGGGAGTAGACTTCCCACAAGATCCAAAAGATCAACTTCTAGAAGCTGTAAAAGCAGTATTTAGGTCTTGGGATAATCCAAGGGCTATAGTGTACAGAAGACTTAACGACATACCAAGTGATTGGGGTACAGCAGTAAATGTCCAATCAATGGTATTTGGCAACATGGGCAATGACTCAGGTACAGGTGTTGCTTTCACAAGAAATCCTGCAACTGGTGAAAAAGCTTTATTTGGCGAATTCTTGATGAATGCTCAAGGTGAAGACGTTGTTGCAGGTATTAGAACGCCTCAGCCAATTTCAACTTTGAAAGAGACTATGCCAGAAGTATATAACCAATTCGTAGAAATTGCTGAGAAATTGGAGAAACACTACAAAGACATGCAGGACATAGAGTTTACTATAGAAAGAGGTAAACTCTACATGCTACAGACAAGAAACGGAAAGAGAACTGCTCAAGCAGCTTTGAAAGTAGCTGTAGACTTAGTGGCTGAAGGCTTAATAGATGAAAAGACAGCAGTCTTAAGAGTAGATCCGAAACAATTGGACCAGTTATTGCATCCAACCTTTGAGCCAAATGCGTTGAAAGCTGCTAAGCCTGTTGCAAAAGGTTTACCTGCTTCTCCTGGTGCTGCATCAGGAAAAGTATATTTTACTGCTGATGAGGCAATAGAAGCTGCAAAATCAAGAGGAGAAAAAGTAATTCTTGTAAGAACAGAGACATCTCCAGATGACATTGAAGGTATGTCTGTAGCACAAGGAATACTTACAACTCGTGGCGGTATGACATCTCATGCAGCTGTTGTGGCAAGAGGTATGGGTACAGCTTGCGTAGTAGGTTGTGGCGATGCAAAGATAGACGAGCAAGCAAAAGTAATGAGAATTGGCGATATAGAAGTTCATGAGGGAGACTACATATCTATAGATGGTAGCACAGGTAATGTGTACATTGGTGAAATAAAGACTGTTACACCTGAGCTAACTGGAGATTTTGCAACTCTCATGAGCTGGGCAGACAAATATAGAAAATTAAAAGTAAAAACTAATGCAGATATACCAAGAGATGCAAAAGTTGCAGTTCAGTTTGGTGCTGAAGGAATAGGCCTTTGCAGGACAGAGCATATGTTCTTTGATGAAGATAGAATTCCTGCTATGAGAGAAATGATTGTCTCAAAGACAGAAGAACAAAGAAGAAAAGCTTTAGAAAAACTATTGCCTATGCAAAGGTCAGACTTTGAAGGTTTGTTTGAAGTTATGGGTGAATTCCCTGTTACTATACGCCTTTTAGATCCACCACTGCATGAATTCTTACCTCATACAGATGAAGAAATTAAAGAACTTGCAGAAAACATGGGTATAACTTTTGAAGAGCTAAAAGCAACAGTAGAAAGCTTAAAAGAGTTTAACCCAATGTTAGGTCATAGAGGCTGTAGATTAGCTATAACCTATCCAGAAATTGCTGAAATGCAGACAAGAGCTATTATAGAAGCTGCTATAAACGTAAAGAAGAAAACAGGCAAAGACGTAAAACCGCAAATTATGATACCACTTGTAGGTGAACTTAAAGAGCTTAAATACCTCAAAGACATAATAGTAAAAGTAGCTGACGAAGTTATAAAAGAAAACAATGTTGAGATAAAATACCTTGTAGGAACAATGATAGAGGTACCAAGAGCAGCTCTTACAGCTGACCAAATTGCTAAGGAAGCAGAATTCTTCTCCTTTGGTACTAATGACTTGACTCAGATGACTTTCGGTTTCTCAAGGGATGACGCTGGCAAGTTCCTTGAAACCTATTATGAAAAGAAGATATATGAATTTGATCCATTTGCTAAGCTTGACCAAGAGGGTGTTGGCAAGTTAGTAGAAATGGGTACTAAACTTGGAAGACAGACAAGACCTGACCTTGAAGTAGGTATATGTGGTGAGCACGGTGGAGACCCATCTTCTATTGAGTTCTGCCACAAAGTAGGTCTTGATTATGTCTCTGCTTCACCTTACAGAGTACCTATTGCAAGACTGGTTGCTGCTCAGGCGGCAATAAAATACGATAATAAATAATTAATTTCAAAGGCAGCAAATCAAAATTTGCTGCCTTTGAGCATTGTTTAAGGTTATTGTTTTTTGACCATTCATGTTATAATATTAAGTAAAATTGGTAACTTTAATAGTAGGAGGAGAGTTAAATGGATAGAAACACGGCCTTAGCGCTTGTCAAAGAATATGTATCAGATGAGACTTTAATAAATCACATGATAGCGACAGGTGCTATAATGGGAGGGTTAGCTGAAAGATTAGGGCAAGATGTTGAAAGATGGGTAGTTACAGGGATATTACATGACATAGACTACCAAGAAACTAAGGACAATCCAGAGTTGCACAGTATAAGGGGTGGAGAAATTTTAAGAGAACATGGTCTTGATGAGGAAATAGTACATGCAGTTATGGCACATAATGAAATTCATGGCATTGAGAGGATAACTCTTCTTGACAAAGCCCTTTTTGCTGTAGATCCTTTATCGGGTTTAATTACTGCAACAGCTTATGTGATGCCTTCTAAGAAGTTAGAGGAAGTCCAATTAAAATCATTAAAGAAGAAGTTTAAAGACAAGACTTTTGCTAAAGGAGCAAACCGTGACCAAATCAAAACTTGTGAAGAATTTGGAATTTCTTTAGACGAATTTTTAGAGATTGCTCTTAATGAAATGAAAAAAATCGCACCACAGATAGGATTGTGAGGAATGGGAATGAGCGTAAAAGAAAGACTTTTAGAATTAATGAGAGAAGAGAATTATAAACCTTCTAAAATAGAAGAAATAATGAAAATATTAGGGATAGACTATAGTCAAAAAAGCATTTTAGAAAAAATATTAAAAGAGATGGAAAAAGAAGGCCTTGTTTTTAAAACAAAACGAGGTAAATATGCTCTTCCTGAAAGATTAGATTTAGTAAAAGGTAAGATTGAATTTCATTCAAGAGGCTATGGCTTTTTAATTCCCGAAGATAGCAATATAAAGGACATATTCATACCTGTAAGTGGCATGAACGGTGCAATGCATGACGATACTGTTTTAGTGAGAGTTACAAAAAGGGTGGATGGAAAGAGCGAAGAAGGAGAAGTTGTAAAAATTCTCAAAAGGGCAAATACAACTATTGTTGGAACTTACGAAAAAAGCAAAAATTTTGGCTTTGTAGTGCCAGACAACAAAAAGATCCATCAAGATATATTTATTCCTAAAGGAGAAGATAAAGGCGCTAAAACAGGCATGAAAGTTGTAGCCAGAATTACTAAATGGCCTGAAGGAAGGCGAAGTCCTGAAGGGGAGATTATAGAAGTATTAGGATACAAAGGTGACCCTGGCATAGATGTAATGTCTATAATACGGGCGTATGATATTCCTGAAGTTTTTCCTAAAGAGGTTTTAAAAGAAGCAGAAGAGATACCGACAGAAATTCCTGAAGAAGAGAATAAGAGAAGAGTTGATTTGACTGATTTAGATTTTGTCACAATTGATGGAGAAGATGCAAAAGATTTGGACGATGCAGTATGTGTGCAAAAACTTCAAGATGGCAATTATCTTCTGTATGTGAGTATTGCAGATGTGAGCCATTATGTGAAAGAAGGTTTGAATTTAGATAAAGAAGCATTAAAAAGAGGTTGTAGTGTATATTTCATTGATAGAGTAATACCAATGTTGCCACCTAAGTTATCTAATGGTATTTGCAGTCTAAATCCGCAGGAAGAAAGACTGACTCTCACTGTTAAAATGAAAATAAACTCTCAAGGAGAAGTTGTAGACCATGAAATTTTTGAAAGCATTATAAAAAGCAAAGAGAGAATGACATATACAAATGTTTACAAACTTTTAGAAGAAAATGATGAAGAATTAAAAAAGAGGTATCAGTACCTATTGGAAGATTTTAAACTAATGAAAGAGCTAGCTCTTGTTTTGCTAGAGAAAAGGAAAAGAAGAGGCAGTGTAGATTTTGATTTTCCTGAAGCTAAAGTAATAGTAGACGAGAAAGGTAAACCAATAGATGTTGTAAAAGTCGAAAGGAATATAGCTCATAGGATAATTGAAGAATTTATGTTAGTAGCTAATGAAACGGTAGCTGAGCATATGCATTGGGTAAATGTACCATTTGTTTATAGAATACACGAACATCCGGATATAGAGAAATTAATTGCTTTCAATAAATTTATTCACAATTTGGGATACCATATAAAAGGAATTGAAGGAGGACAAATACATCCAAAGTCTTTGCAAGAGTTAATAAGACAAGTGAGAGGAAAGAGTGAGCAAAGAGTTGTAGAAACTTTGCTTTTAAGGTCTTTAAAAAGAGCAAGATACAGTCCAGAAGACATTGGCCATTATGCTTTGGCGACCCAATATTATACTCACTTTACTTCCCCCATAAGGCGATATCCTGACCTTATAATTCATAGGATAATCAAAGAATACATAAATGGAAAATTAACAAAAAAAAGGCAACGCCATTACAACAGAATTTTAAATGACATTGCTTTAAAATCTTCTGAGAGAGAAAGAGCAGCAGAAGCTGCAGAAAGAGAAATAGAAGAATTAAAGAAAGTAGAGTACATGGCAGATAGAATAGGGAATGTTTATAAAGGGATAATTTCCAACGTGACAAATTACGGATTTTTTGTAGAACTTGACAACACTGTGGAAGGGTTAGTAGATGTTGCTTCATTGGAGGATGACTATTACCATTTTGATCCAGAAAGATATGTTTTAATTGGTGAAAAGAGCAAAAAAGTTTACTCTATAGGTAAAGAGGTTTATGTAAAAGTTGTTCATGTAGATGTGGATAGGAGAGAAATAGACTTTGTTTTAGCAGAAGAAGAAAAAGATAATTTAGAGATTGGCTTAACCGAGCATAAAAGCTGAAACATATATTGACACTATTCAAAAATGTGTTATAATATAATAGCGATGAGGGTGCCCTATTTGTGACACACAAGTAGGGCAATTTTCTCCTAAAGAGGGTGTTTAAAATTTGGCGAAGGAAGAAATTAAAATAATCGCTCAAAACAAAAAAGCTTACCATGATTACTTCATTGAAGAAACTTATGAAGCAGGAATAGTGCTTAGTGGAACTGAAGTTAAATCTATTAGGATGGGGAAAGTCAATTTAAAAGATAGCTTTGCAAGAGTTGAAAACAACGAAGTTTATCTTTATAATATGCATATAAGTCCTTATGAAAAAGGCAATATATTTAATAAAGACCCCTTAAGGACTAGAAAATTACTTCTCAATAGACATGAGATTAATAAACTAATTGGTTATGTGACAAGGAAGGGTTACACTTTAATTCCTACAAAGCTTTATTTAAAGCGAGGCCTTGTCAAAGTCGAATTAGCTGTAGCGAGAGGTAAAAAACTCTACGATAAGAGAGAAGATATTGCGAGAAGAGATGCAAAAAGAGAATTAGAAAAACACTTTAAAGAAAAACAATTAGGCATATAACATGGGGGTGTACTGGTTTCGACGGGGGCAGTCGAGGTAAAAGTAGCGAGCCGAGTTGTCCGCCAGCTCGTAAAAACGGTGGAGTAAAAATAAACGCAGACAGAGAATTAGCTTACGCTGCCTAATTTAAGGTAGCCGTCCAACCTGAAATGCCCACGTTTCAGGATTGGGCGTCAAAAGAGTGGGGAACTGGTTTTGCTCAGGCTTCGGGGCAAAACCGGAACTTATGAAGCTACCGAGGCGGTTATCCTGTCGCTGGGAGAACCGCTGAGGGAAAATTAAAACAGCGACTGCGCTCGGAGAAGCTTTTACTGTGATGCCTTCGGACCGGGGTTCGACTCCCCGCACCTCCACCAAAAATAAATATGGGGCTGTAGCTCAGTTGGGAGAGCGCCACAATGGCATTGTGGAAGTCGTGGGTTCAAGTCCCATCAGCTCCACCAGAAAAATCAAGGGTTCTAGGTATCCGGCAAGGTACCAGAACCCTTTTTTGGTGCTCAATTGGTGCCCGTATGGAGGTGTCAAGATTATGATAGACCTGGGAAAGGCCAGACTACGTTTTGAAGAACTAGGGCTTCTGAGCGCAGATTCTTTACTTGATTCACTCCTTGAAAGAGTGCAACTTTAGTTGGTGTAATTCCATTTGAAAATCCTCCTGTGTGGATAAGTTAACGGACCTAATATAAGCGATACTCAGCAGATGTTAGTACATGCTGCGATGTATACGAAACTTAACTAGTTACAATTGTGGTGGTAGGTAAAGTAATATGGCTAAAAGTATCAAGGTTGCTAACAGAAATTAATATTTCTGACATAAGCTTTTTCAAAATCTAGGGCCTTAAAACTAAATTTATCTTTCTGATTCAATCCTTAATCTATAGACAGCCTTTTATATCATGTAAAAAATGAACATATTTATATTCACATTCAAATAAAGTTTGAATTTTCAGACAATTTATTTTAAACAGCCCTTTTTCAGTCCTATAATAGTTAATTTTACTGGCCCTGAAACTATTATCCCTTAGTTCATTGCTAAAAGCTTCTAAATCGTAATAAAATCCATCCATTTTTTAACACACCACCCAGAATCAATTCGGGTTGAAATTGTTTAACTTACCATATATTATATAGGTAAGAAAAGGAAAAGTAAAGGGAGGCAAGGGGAGGTATGAGGAGAAAAATTATTAGTTATTTTTTCTATAGTTACTCTTTTAGTATATTCATGGTGTATTAGTGTGCTAGGAAATGATGGAAGTATGGGACCATGTGGAGAAAAGGATGCGATATATTATCATTCTGTAGTTGTAGATAAGTAAAAAAGTAAAGCAAAAATGTATTTCAAAAAGGCTAGAAGCACATCTTAAAACTTTTATGTAAAAAGTTTTGAGATGTGCTCAACATAAAAATTGCTTAGGAGGAGGTGAAAATATGCAGAAGATAACATTTTCTTCTGTTACCCCGATGGGATGGTGCCTTGGATTTTTCGAATGTGGGGTAATAGACAAGTAAACAAAATTACCTCCAAGGGGCTGTTTTGCCCTTTGGAGGAAAAATCCAATTATAATTAGTTAGTAATTATAAACTGTAATAATTTAGTAATTATAAACCGTAATAATGACGATATTAATGAGGATCTAAAAACGTATCTATATCTACTTGTTATTATTTAAATTGCTTTTTGCTTAGCTTCACTTTTTTGTCAATAATATC
>Ga0208431_100083_pt1 | contig 15904 bp, 18 predicted proteins | sample Wag42014_10_29_FD_187353 | JGI IMG/M metagenome (GOLD analysis project Ga0208431, IMG submission 187353) | Deep subsurface shale carbon reservoir microbial communities from Ohio, USA - Utica-2 Time Series 2014_1_29 (SPAdes) (version 2) ...
GCTCCAAAAAACGCTCAGAGATTGATAGATGCTTTACATAATAAACTCGGCGTTGTGATTCATTTTAACAGAATCAACACATCAGATATCCGCTTTATTGGCATTGTAATTAGGCCTACCAATGGGAATAGATACTACACTGCTTATTATATTGTCGAAGGTCCAAATATCAACCTGCAAAGTGAAATTCTAAACCTTCAAAAGTTAAGGGATAATGTAAAAAAGCTTGACCTTTCGTATACTGCCTCCCAGATATCTCCTCTGAATCTTGAAGTTTCTGATAATTGGAACCGCATAGGAAGCATCTCATGGAAAAGAAGCACTTTGGTATACTTAGGACAATATGCATATCTTGAGTTCAAAGCGGACTATAGCTACGTTACCACAACTTCGGGACAATATTGGTACCTGGTACATACCACTCATCAAGGAAGGCCAACAACATCTACTATTGCGGTAAAAGACCTAGAAACGATAATAGATGCTAACCATCCTCAAAATACATGGCAACAAATAGAAGATTGGTGTCCCAAAAACAATGGTGGACCAACAACCATCTATAGTTACACATTTACAGTTGACAATGCAGATGGGGGTTCAGCAACTGCCACTGTTAGCTATGAAACTAGTGCAGGGTATTACATGAAATGGTATGATTATACTAGTGGTTACGAGAGCAGATTGGACGTTGTTCATGAGCTATATAAAGAACAAATAGGGTTAGATATTGCATGGGGAGCCCAGTTCACAGTAGAACCCTCAGCAATATTTTCTGCTGATCCTTCCAAAGGAGGCGGATACACATATTATCTAAGCCTAGACCACACTGCAAAAGGAAACTTTTATGTCAGGTCTCCAAGTGGGCCAATATACATAAAGAGCCCCTCTCCAATACAGTTCCACGTAACTGTATATCCCTGGACAATTATTGAGTCATAAGAGTTGTAGTATACTAGAAAAGAGAGAAACGCAAATGGATTAAAAGTGATGTCAAAATAAATACTAATGAAGTACAAGATACTAGGTTATATACCCAAAGCTAAATTAAAGCGGAACCTCAATGTATCCAAAGTTTCTCTTTTCCCTTTTCTTCTAAGAACTTTCTTAACATCTCCACCTTCTCCATCCTCCCAAGCTTGAGATAGGCTTGATACTCATACTCTAAATCCAAAACGGGGATTTTCATGTCCTCAACTTCTACGAAGCGTTTGTATTTATTTATATCCACCGGTTCTTCCCATTCATCATTGACTTTCTTTTGAATATCCCCCATTACCTCAACCTTAACCCCATCGATCATCAGCACTCCAAAGTGAGACCGGATTTTCTCGCTCTCCTTGAATCGGACGGGCTCGACCACGAACTCAGAGAAGAGCCTCTCAATTTCATAGGCCCCTTCCCTGTCCGTCTGGATGTCAATGTCATGAGGTTCAACGGGGACGCCTTGGAGTGCAAAGCCAAGGCTTCCAGTAATGACCCAATTGACGTTACTCCCACTTAACCTTTCATAGAGCTTGCGGAGAACTTTGAGATGTGTCCGAGGGATCATCTCCGCACCTCACAGTGTCTATGGTGCAAACATGATAAAAAACTTTATCTTTTCTAACTCCTGCCCCTTATCGGAGTGGTGAAAGTGCGGCCCACGATCCTGAAAGGAGAGAAGGTGTCGCTCTCCCCGATTATGAGCGAAGATAAGGAGAGGTGGCTATTGTGGTTCAACGACAGGGACATCCAGAACTTCGTCAACAACCCGATGAACGTCTACTTCGAGAAGGACTTCGACGAAGTCGTTGAGGAGGTTAGAAAGAACAAGAACACCTCCATAAGCTTCGCGATAGTGGAGAACTCCGAAGGAGAGCTCGTTGGCTTTTCCGGGCTGGAAGCAATACATTGGCAGGCGAGGAATGCCTTTGTGTGGTACTTCCTTGGAAAGGAGCACTGGGAGAAGGGCTACGCAACGGAGGCATTAGCTCTGATGTGCAGGTTCGCCTTTGAGAACATGAACCTCATCAAGCTCCACACCATCGTCTACGAGCCGAACAAAGCTTCCATCAGGGTTCTCGAGAAGAACGGCTTTAAGCTGGTCGGGAGGTTCAGGAAGCACTTCTACATCCCGGGGCATGGGTACGTTGATGGCCTTGCCTACGAGCTCCTCAGAGAGGAGTGGCAGGAGTAGTAGTCCATCTTAAGGTCATAAGAGACATACATCAGTGCGGGAGTAATTTTATAAACTTTTGACCGATTAAATTTTGGTGGCGGTTATGGATGAAAAGTTCAAGAGTGCGGCCTTTTTCCTAATAACCGCGGTACTCGTAGCACTCCTCGTTGGCGCCCACTACAGAATAGAAAAACTCGAAGGCGAGCTTGAGAGATATGCCGGCCAGAGGGAGGAGATAACCCGGTTTGTCTGGGCGGAATACGGGGCCGATGTCTACGCCGCGATAAACCATTTCATGGAGACGAGGCCCGACGTTGCGGAGAAGCTTGGGGAGAATGTGGAGATAAAAGTGGATTACATAGTGCACGGCCGGTTTGGGGCCTCCTACGACCTGCGGGAGCAGCTGTTTTGGGTGTACTACGATGAGTTCAGGAACACTCGATACGAGGACGTGGTTTATGTTAAGCTAATAGCCCATTATCCGAGCAACTGGAGTGTGGCAAGGGGCTTTCCATGGGTGGAGTATAAGGTGAACCACACCACCCACCAGGTCATTGGGGTTACGGGAACCACGGCGCAGTTCGCACTTATGAGCCACTTCTCCTACGAGAAACGCCAGGAGATTCTAAGGGAGCTTGGAATAGAGAACGCGACCACCGAGTGCAGCAGTACTTTCGCCCTCATTAGGGCCGACGGGAGCTGGGTTGACATCGAGCTCAATTGCGCCGAAAACGGGAAGAGCCTCTGCTGGTTCACCATAGGGTGGGTGGAGGAGAAGAGCGGGAAGCTTGAGCGCGTGGTCGTTACGAAACCATTTGAGGGCTCCTGCGGAAAGGAAAGGGAAGATACCGCGCTCCAGCTCCGGGAAGAGCTAATGGGTGATTCCTTCGAAGTTCCTCCAGACATCGCGGAAAAACTCCTTAACCTCACGGGCGGAACGGTGTACGAATGGACTGCGGGCGATTAAAGCGGAAACAATCGCCCAGCTGTTGGAATTCCACGCTCCACGCGTCATGGGCAGTTATTTCCCGATGACTGCCAAAAACGCCTCCCGCAGGTCGCCGTGGCTCTCCGCCCGGCCAACGGTAACGTCCTTGACTATCTTCATCCCCTTCTCTCTTGCGAATTCCCTTATTTTCCCTCTCAAACCGTTAATGTCGAAGTCCCCAACGATGATGCGCCCTCCTTCTTCGAGCACTCTGAATGCTCTCTCAAGAAACGGGTCTGGCTCAAAGTCGTGCAGAGTATAGGAGAACACTACGGAGTCGAACTTTTCGTCGAGGCTCATCTCCAAAAAGTTCCCCTGAGCGAACTTAGCCTTTTTCGTAACTCTATTCCCTAAGCGGTTGCAGAACTCGATCACCTCCAGACTCTTGTCAATGCCAACGACCATCTCAACCTCGTCTTTTAGGGCCATCTTGAACGTCAGGACTCCAGTCCCGCAGCCGACGTCGAGAACCTTTCCCTTAACATCCTCGGTTATCATCTCCATGAGCCTCTTTCTGATCTCCAACTCTTCTCTATAGGACGGATATCTGGCGAGTAAGCTGCCGACGAGCCAGTAAAAATCATCCTCGCTTCCTCCGAAGTCGTGAAACGTTCTTAGAGCCTCTTCATAGTAGAGCTTTAGAATGTTCATCCTGAATCACCTGGTAAGCTGAAATCAGGGTTAAACTAATGCCCCTTCACCAAAATAACTTTGCATGAAAATTTTTTAAAACTCTTTTGCGTTGCAATAGCAGGGATGGCTATGAGGCCCATCATCCTCAAAGGTGAGAAAGTCTCGCTCGGAATTCTCCTTAAGGAAGACCTCCAAAAAAGTTGGGAGTGGTTCAACGAGCGCAACACCGCCAGGGCGCTCTTCAATTCTGCCCATTTCACCCTCCCTGAGGAAGAAGAGGAGTTCTATGAAGAGATGAAGAAGAACAAGGATAAGATGCCCGCTTTTGCCGTGGTTGAAAACGGTAGCGGAAAGCTCGTTGGTGTGGGGGGCTTTAACTGGGTGAACTACCAGGCGAGGTGGGGTGAAATATTCTACTACCTGGCCCCAGAGGAGCGCGGGAAGGGCTACGGAACCGAAGTGGTGGCCCTTCTGGTGGACTATGCCTTTAACCACCTGAACCTCCACAAGGTCTGGGCGAAGGTGCACGCCGACAACAGGGCTTCGATAAGAGTCCTCGAAAAGAACGGGTTTATATTGGCTGGAAGGCTTAAAGACCACGTCTGGAGCGATGGGAAATACGTGGATGAGCTGTTCTACGAACTAATCCAAGCGAGCTGATAGTGACCTTATCACAGCAAATGGCACTAGAGGTGTTACAAAAAGACATTTATGCCTCAACACCAAGTGAAAATTAGTGATCATCATGAGAAAAATTGTAGGGATCCTCGTGGTATTTATGGTTCTTGCTTCGGGGTGCCTTGGGAACTACAGGGTGAAAACGCCCGGAACATCACAAACGGAATCCCCCACAACTACGCCCTCCTCAACAACCCCAGTTTCTCCTAGAGAAGAGAGCCTCGACAGTTCATTACTGACTATCGAAAGAATAGCCCCCTCGGATCCGCTCTGCGGTGTAGATCCAGGTGAAGCTATCTCCCAGTTCATTGAGGCCCTTCGAGATGACTACTCACTCAAACCTACCGAACCGGATTTTTCGGCTCCAGAGGGGAGCCTTGCCAGCGAGGTTTTCGAGATTTCTGAGGTTTCGGGAGCTCACGTGGGAGTTTTTGTGTATCAAGACTATTACTCAGCCTCTCGGGCATTGGAAGAGCTCAAAGAAAAGTTTGATATCAAAGCAAACACCACAAACGGATTCCAGTGGAAAGGGAAAGACGCCCTTTACTCGCTTATACCAACGTATTTCAGGGGGTTCTACCTCCTTGTTTTATTCAAGGTACCTTACAGTCAGGACCGGATCGATGAAGCTGAGTACACCCTCAATCAGCTCATGTTCCATACACTGTGGGTGGGCCCATCGCCAGGGAAGATGCTGGGCCTCTTCATGCACACCAGAATTCTCAACCAAACCTGGGGGAGCAGCGCCTTCTCCGACGATATGCTCTCGGTTAGCGGAGTGACTCCAGAGGGGGCAAGGATCGAGGCGGCCGTTTATAGGGCGGGATGCGGCTGGGAGGTTTATGACAAGTTGAAAGAAAAAATTGAAGAGCTGGGTTTCGAGGAGAAAGCCCTTCCACAGCTTAAATCTCACGATCCCGCTGGAGAGGTTGCCCAGAGAGCCTACTTTGAGAAGGATCTTGGAGTTTACATAGAACTGTACTGGGGGCCGGGAATGGACAGGGTGATGCTCCTCTACGGGAACAAAAGTGCCGTAAAAACGGCGGTTTTGAATATGTGGTTGGAAAATAGTTCCACCAGCTAATATCGTTCACATGAAAGGCAAGTCTTAGAGGAAGGAAGAGGACTTCATTAACTTAATCTTTTTTGGCCGCCTTTATCGTGGGCCCCGGTGGAGAGCTCCTCAACGTCTCCGCTGACAGCCTCTTCCAGAAGTGCGTCCCCCTCAAAATCCTCGGAACGGTGGGGATCTCTTCGACGCCCTTGCGACGCTCGTCATCCCGCTCTCGTAGCTAATATTTGCATGGATGATTGAAAAAGGGATGGCAGTGCTTGTTGCTTCACCCTTCGCGGCTGGAGTGGCGTGCACTGGAACGGCTCTGTCGTATGTTTGTTTTGTTAAGTTCTCCACGGCCAGGAGGGAATAACCTAAGTAGGCCTTTCTACCTGACGTCTTGTCCTAATTATTGTGGACTTCTCAGCACGTTAAAGCACTCTCCAAAGTTACTTTGCTTTAATCTCGGCTATTTCCAGAAGCGCAAGTGATAGAAATTACTTTTTTTTTCGAGTGATTTTACGTATATGAAGTAGAAATCCTTAAATAGTTTGAACGCACATAATATTATGAAAATCCGTGGGGTGATATCAATGAGGTGGAAGTTGCTTGGTGTTTTGCTACTCGGTTTGTTGATTTTGGGTTCTTTTAGCCTTGTTAGTGCAAACAAGACACAAAACCCTTGGGAAGAGTGGGCAAAGGAGCATACAGTAAAAGTTCTTGTTATAGAAAAGGTTTCATACAAGAACGGAGAGCTCATTAGGGAAGTAATCTATACTGGGGACGACTTAAGGAATAAACTCAATGTCGGCAAACTCTCGAGGATTGAAAAGATAAAAGTAAGTGGAACAACTTTGGAGAAGAAGTATCCTAAAGGCGCTCAAGCATTAATGTCTGGAAAGTCTATAAGTAGGACATACTACAAAACAACGATATTAACAACCTCTAACGATCCGTTTCCTTGGTGGGATTATCCCCCATACTTACCAAGATGGACGTGGAAAGTATGGTACGACGAGTTCAGCATCCCTCATTATGAAAAGGCAGATCCTGTGAACTTAGTCTGGGAAGGTGGGACAAAAAGCGAGGTCAAAGAAGTGTTGGAAAATGAAGGATGGTATGATTGGGTAGTGGCGTCCAATCAATACATCTACGATCCTCCACAATATGGAGGAAGCGGATGGGAGGAAGGAGACGATATGGCAACATCCAGAACATTCGGACCAAGACACCACGTAAGGCTCTGGGTAATCTACAATGGAAAAATTATTGGCTCTGCACATTACGAGGACAGGGATCATGACGTTATATCCTTTGAGCAGGCTGAAGAAAAGGTTGCGCTCTACTATCATTCCCCGTGGGTCATAACCCCCGATCATTACTACCTCTACAACTACATTTCAAGCCCGTACAACGACGGATACAAGTGTTTCATCGGAGGCGTTTTCCTCGAGCAGATGGGCGATATGGACAGATTGTTCAAGGCACATTGCGGCGTGGTTAGCTGTTCCCTCGAGATAATCGATTGCCTTGTCCCTGGATTCCTCCGCTTTCCTCCACTCCCACGTTGCAAAGGCCGAGTAGGCAAGAAGGATCACCAGTAGCGCGGCCAGGGCCTTATCCTTCCGCATTGTAATCTCACCAAACTGGGTACATCTAAAATCTTTTTAAACGTTCTAGTTAACGCAGTTTAAGCCGAGGGTGAAAACATGCGCTGGAGTGAAATCCCCCGCGATGCCAAGGCCTACATGCTCTACCACACTTCGATAGCGCCGGGCCTGATAGTCTGGATACTCTTCCCCCTCTACCTCATGAAAACCGGCTACTCGGTTCTGGAGGTCGGTGCCTTCTTTACAGCGGTCAACATCGCCTCGATCCCGCTCACCTACATCTTCGGCAGGCTTTTCAACCGCTGGGACATCAAGAAGGGCCTGATCGCGATAGACGTTCTCGATGGAATCGCCTATGTCCTCTACGGTCTTGCCAGAGGAGCGGTCGCCCCGGTTGTGCTCTTCGCCGGAAGGACGATAGAGAAGCTTTCAACGCTACTCTATCCCCTTTATCAGGCATACGAGCAGATAATCTATCCGGAAGATAAGTACGAGGAGATATTCGCCTGGCACCTCCGCCTGCCGGAAATCTCAAGGGTCCTCACCTTCCCCATCATGGGCTACCTCCTCGGCTACGTCTATCCCGGCCCCGAAAGCTACCGCTGGGCTTTCATCCTCTTCGGCCTCTTCTCGGCTTTTACTGTTACCTACATCTGGCTCTTCCTTCCCTCGGTCGGCAGGGAGGAGAGGATAACGCCCGAGGGCTTCACCTTCAAGGCCGGCGAGTTCAAGCTCCTCTTAGCCTTTGAGGCATTACTAACGCTCGCCTGGGCCCTCGCGCCGGAGTTAGTGCTCATCAACTACATCGTCTTCGTTTTGAAGAAGACGGTCTTCGAGGTAACTCTGGTGGCAGTTGCCAGCAGTCTTGCCTCTATAATCGGAACCTATGCCAGCGAGCGCGTTCCGAAGGGGAAGGGCTTCCAGGCGATAGCCTTCGGCATGTTCCTCAACGCATTCTACGCCCTGGTTATGGCGCTCGCCCCGCCTTTCTGGCTTATTTTAGCGGTTTACGCGCTCGGTGACTTCGGCAACACCTTCTGGTTCCCGTTCTACCGCTCCTGGCTCTTCAGGCTTATTCCAAGGGAGCGGGCGAGTGAGTTCCACGCGGCACTGTCGAGCTATCGGAAGGTGATAGGCATCGTCGCGCCCTTCGTGGCAGGTGCCCTGGCCAGCTTACACGCGACACTGCCCTATGCCTTAAGTTTGGCCTTCTTCGTTCTGGCTGGGGGTATGTTCGCGCTAATTTCGAGGAAAAAGAACGACTGAAACTCCGTCACTTCCTTCTCCTCTTCCCTTGAGGGAAACCCAGAATCTCCCGCAGGCCAAGGCCCTCCAGCGGATCAAACTCCCTTACCAGCTCCTCGACGAGCTCATCGGGAAGGCCGCCGGCCCTCAAACCCCTTTTAAACGCTCTTTTACCCCTGTTTAGAACCCGAACTAATCCCGCGAGCTGAAAGAGGATCCTGGGGGTATGAAAAAAGAGGAACCTGATTAGAGAACGGGCGAGGCTCACTCCTTCTTCTCCCCCTCTTCCTCAATCTCGATCTCTCTGACCTTCTTCGGTTTGCCGGGTATGTTTATATTGACGTTGTGTCCGCCCATTCCCTTCGTCAGGAAGCCCTGGAGCATCTCCATCAGATTCTTGGCGGCGTTGATGCTCTGCATGTACTCCTTCGTGAGCTCTGTCGCTGTTTCCTTGTCCATGCCAGCCTCGACGAGGTTCTTGTAGAACTCCGCAACGCTCTTGCCGAGGGTCTGCATCTTCTCAGGGCTGTAGAGCTCAGTGATGAGGTCTTTTATCGGCCCTATGATGTCCTCCATCATCGGCCCTATCTTGTCCATGAGCTGGGCAACCTTCTCGATGTCCTTATCTCCTTCAACGGCCTCTATGAGGTCTTCCAGCATGTCCACCTTCCTCTGCAGGGCATTGAGCTCCTCGGGTGTCTTGGCGTTCTTCATCTCCTCAAGGAGCTCATCCAGCATCTTCTCAATCTTCTCAGTGTTCACCATATCAACCACCTCAATAATCTTTAGTCTGCTCAAACCTAATCGGCATTCCGATCAGCTCTACCACCTTTTGATCACGTCGTGGGAGAGCGCGTAGACCTTTCCCCTGCCGCCCTCGGCCGGGACTTCCCTGACGACTCCCAGACTCTCAAGCTCCTCCAGCTTGACCCGGACAGTGTTACGGGAGGCCTTACCGCGCCTGCCCTTCAGCTCCCTTGCGATCTGACTCACGTTGGCCTTCCTCAGATCGAAGAGAATCTTTACAATCTCCCTCGCTATCGGGTCGTGCTTTATCTCCGGGATGACGACGTCTATGCTTAAAGCCACCGTATTCGGCGTAAACGTTGAGGAGCCTGAGGTAGGCCTGGGCCATCTGAGAAACGATCTCGAAGCTCGCCTTCATGGCTTTGAGGGCCTTCCTGAGCTCCTGGACTTCCCTGGCGAGGTCCTCATCGGACATGATGATTATTTGTCTGCTCAGTCCTAAAGGGTTTCCGGTCAGGGGTGAGCAGTTTATTTAAGCCCCTGTGGAGCATCGCATATATCTCCTCCAGCGAGGGCTCGTTGCGCTTTATTTCCTCAACGGTAATCCCATTTCTGACCAGAAGTCCGTTAACATCGGAAGGCTCGGCGTTTTCAACGAGGATGTAGTTCTTGAAGGGCTTTGGAACGTAGCCCTTCTTCTCAAGCACTCCCAGGGCCTTTTCAAGTCCTCTAACCTTCACCAAAACTCCCCTCGCTGGAACGCTCCTCCTGAAGTCCTCCAAGCTTCCCGAGAAAAGCGGCCTGCCTTCCTTTATGATGGTAACCCTGTCGCAGACCTCATCAACGTCGCCGAGTATGTGGGTTGAAAAGAGAACTGAAGCTTTGTTTTCCCTCGCGTATCTTTCAAGGAATCTCTTGAACCTGAGCCTCCACTCCGGGTCAAGGCCTTTCGTCGGCTCGTCGAGGGATCAGAACTTCAGGACCCCCAAGGAATGCCCTCGCCATGGCCACCCGCCTTCGGGTTCCGCTTGAAAGGGCCGAAACCTTCTTTTTGGAGTACTCCGTAAGTTTGAAGAACTCCAGCAGGTCCCTCAGCTCGTTCTCATCATAAACCCCCTTCAGGAGGGCGTATCGTCTCAGGTTGTCCCACACGGAAAAGTTCGGGTAGAGGAGGTCGTACTCCGGGAGGTAGCCAATCTTTGCCCTTATCTTGGGATTCTTGAGAGGGTTAGAGCCAAGAACCTCAACCTTTCCGGAGTCCGGGGAAAGGAGTCCGAGAACAAGCCGGAAGGTCGTCGTCTTGCCGGCCCCGTTGTGGCCGAGGTAGGCGTGGATTTTCCCAGGTTTTACGGTCAAGCTTACCCCACGAAGGATCTCTCTTCCGCCGATGGTCTTTCTCACGTCCTCAAGGACTATCATGGAATCACCTCAGACGAGCAGGGTTCTCTCGGCAAGGTGATCGCCCAGGGATTTTATGATTAAGAGCGACGGGATTGAAATTCCCACCGAGATGACCAGAGACAGCATCAGGGCGAGCTTCAGCGACAGGACGTTTCCGAAGTAACGGGGAACGTAGAGGGGAACAAAGAAGGCCACAAAGCCTATCGCAATCTTCACGGCATTGAACCACGTGGAGGAGAAGAGCAGAGTCGTTAGAATCACGAAGAAAGTGAAGGTGAAGAGCAGGGGCGTTGATATCAGCAGTCCAGAGACCATGACTGTTAATGGGATGTGAATCCCGCTGTAATCGGCGAGGAGCAGTCCAATCAGGCTTCCCAAGAGTATTCCAGTGACTTCAATCACGAAGCCGGCAAGCGTTTTGAGGAGCAGAAGATGGGTTGGAGAAAACGGGAGCGAAAGGAGGAGTTCGTGAATGCCGAGGAGCTTCTCCCTGAAGATGGCCCCGCTGAAGACGAGGGAGAACATTATGGCTAGCGAGATGCTGGAGAGGGCAACAATCGTTTCACTCGAAACCGGGGTCCAACCGGACAGCCAGTAGATTACAGCAGTCGTCCAGGGGATCCATATTAAGTTGAACCCGATCTGCTTCGCGGTGTATTTGACCTCCTCGCGGAGCTGGGCCCAAGTTAGTTTCATTCTTTCGCCTCCAGAGCTTTTCCCATACTGGGGAAGGAATTTGGAGTGATATTGATGGATTCAACTACCGAACGGCACATAGCGCATGCTCCTTTTAAGAAATGTTTGAAATGTAAAAGAACATTATTGCAGAGACTACTGGCACTGTTAGAACAAGGAATCCGAATCGAATACCGTAACTTGCTGTTATTACTCCTGAGAAACTACTTCCAGCTGCTGCGACAATTGAAGCTAAGGAACTGTTTAGGGATAACACTGAACTTCTGGCTTCATCTGGGATAATTTCATTGAGCCAGATACTAAATGCAGGGCCGTATGTACCAAACCCGACATTGTATATAAAAACGCAGAGAATCGCAAACATGAATGACTGGGAAAGTGCAAAACCAATATACGCTGCAAGTATCAATGATTGGCTAAGAATGCTGACTTTAAAACTGGTGCTCTTCTTTAATAAAAGTCCTGCTAGGAAATTTCCAAAAAGTGAGCCAAAAATTCCGATTGTATACAGAATCCCGAGCATTCTGGCAGGTATATCAAGCTCATCAGTAAAAAGTAATTGCCAAGAGTAGAGATAATAAATTAATGCGAAAGACAATATTGCATCACCAAGGAGTAAATAGCGGAGGTTTTTCTTATAAATTGAGACCCTGAGAGCATTTTTCATAATATTATAAAAAGATGTATTCTTCCCATTATTCCCGTGATTTTCCTCCATTACCACTAAGCCGAAACCCATAGCTACAAACATAATTATCCCACCCATGAGGAAAGGATATGCTATATCAAATGACACCAGTTGGTATGCAAGTAATCCTGCCAAGACTCCACAAACAGTCCTGCTTGCATTAATCAATCCGAATATGCTTTTAGCTTCTTCTGTTAATTCATGCTTTTTAAGAGAAGAATAATACCAAGCAATTAAAGAGCCACTCATGAATGCAGACCCCAGTGCCAGCAAAATTTCGGAAATTGCAAATAATCCAAATTTCGTCGACGTACCATATAAAACTAACCCACATCCATACATTCCAACACCCAGAAGATAAGTCTTCTTTCTTCCCCATTTATCTGCGATAGCACCAGTGGGGAAGTCGGATATTGAAAGGCAAACGAAATAAATTGTTAAGAGCAATCCAATTTGCTCTTTGGAGACCGTTCTTGATGCTAAGAATGCTATATAAATGGGATCAATTATGCTTTTACCGAGTGATACTATAGTTACTAAAAACAATGTTATCTTAGAGTATCTTGAGAGGTTTGTTAAATCTCCAATGGGCATAGAGGGTCACTCCCTAAGATGTTTCCTGAATAAATTAAGGCCCTTGCTCTACAACCCCCACATACATATATATACATTTACCACATTTCCCGACTAGTTGGTCTCTTTCCGTCCGTCTGGATGTCGATATGGTGGGGCTCAACGGGAACTCCTTGGAGAGCAAAGCCCAGACTTCCCGTAACTGCCCAGTTCACGTCACTATCCCCTAACCGCTCATACAGCTTGGGGAATAATTTTTGACACACTTAATGACTTATCTTCAAACTAAAAAGTTTGTTATCAGATAAAGAGTTAAAGATGAAAGCTCTAAACTTTTAACTCAACTAATATAAGCTCGTTATCCCTTGTTCCAACAACTCTTCCCTCAAAAGTTCCAACTATTTTCACGCCATCAAGTTCAATGCTAATGTTGCTCAGAGGAATGTAAAGGTGAGTTTTATTTCCCTCATACTTTACGAGGAGGAAGTCATTTCCTAGAGGATATGCATCTTCGTAGGTTCCCTGGATATGAAGAACTTCTTCGGAGCAATTAAAGATTGAGGCATGGTCATTGTAGAGCGCAAGGAGGTAATTGTTAGAAGAGATGATCTTCTTGGCTGGATCTGCCTTGAAAGTAAAGTTTTCAGGATAATGGCCACAACCAATTTCACAGAAATAGAGGCCAGGATACTCCCCTAGATACGTCATCTCTAAGACTACACACTTGTCAAAGATTGCGGCTCCTGTTACAAAGGTCAAATTCTTAGGGGGTTCCTCAACGAAACTTAGGCAATATCCTCTGTTTAGTCCTATATGGATAGAGCCAGATGGGGTGAAGTAAGCAAAGGCATGGCCTTCACTTGAAATTGCATAACCATAACCTTCTTCGGTAAGAACAAGGCTGAACTCCGGATAATCTTCATAGCCACACTCCAGGGGAAGAGAGCCTCCCCAAAGGAGTTTACCATCCTCAAAGTAATAAAGCTCCCAGGTGTAGGGAACTCCAACAACAGCATACCTTCCATTTGCTACCACCTTTGGAAATGTCCCCTTACGGTCGCTCTGGAAGGAATACCTTTCCTCTCTCCCACTTCCTGGGAAGTAAAACACCACGTTTACCTTGAGATTATTATCATCGTGCTCTGTTACTACGACAAAATCCTTACCAATGGCCACTGAGCTACCTGACTTGAGCGATCTTGACCATATGACTCCATGATGACTCCTTACACGAACTTCGTAGTAATCCAGGTAGGTCACTAGGTAATCCCCTACTGCACCTAATATCTTCTCATAATCATCAATTGTGTAGTTGTGAACTTCGTCACGTACGAGATAGGCATTTTCCTTGGAACGCACTATGACTCCGTTCGATATTTTGACATCATTAATCTCATCGAAGGTATATGTGATAATAGCGTAATTTTCCCTCTCTCTAGTAGGAAAATCTAATGTCTTTAATGGAGTTAATGGTGCCATAAAGTAAAGAATAATAAGGATAAGGATTATTACTCCTCCAACCACTATAAATACTTTTTTCATATCTCACCACCTCTCATTTCTGTGTTTATAAAAGGTAAAGGTCATCTCTGTATCTGTTGTTGATGCCATATAGTGGAGTAAATCTTTAGGGAAATACGTGTTTCAGAGCCACCTCCAAATTCTCTATAGGAGAGTATAGGGTAGGGAGTATAATCACTCATTGCATATCCTGCGCTTGTATGTACTTCTCCGTTATTTTTAATTCTTCTTGCTCCTCCGTCTGGATCATTAGGATATCCTACCATTTTCCATATTCCTAAATCCGGATAATAATTTGCTTCACTCCAGAGTTCGATCCAGGCGTATTTATATGTATATGTATAGGTACTGGGATACTGGGCCTTAACCCTAGTAGGAGTTATTGGCAAAACAAATGTACCCATATTGATGCCCACGGTTTGTCCTTCATAATAAGCTTTTTTAGCCTTTGCATTAACGAAATATTTTATATGGATCAGTTTCACCATATCTTCGGTTATTCCATATTTCTGGTTTAAGTCCCTTAAAACCCAGTTTTTCTCATCTTCAGGGGAATGATAAGATATCCAAGTGTAATCATAGTGCTCAGGTATTATCCCATTCCCTTTTGGAGTTGGTTTACCAACATATTCATCTTTTATATGCACATATGTGGCCATTCCAACATATCGAGCGTCTAAAATGTCAAACTTTAGTTTAGTGAGCGTCTGAACATATATTTTCATGGAGGGATTATAAATATCATAAATTTCATCGATCTCTGTTGAGCTCATAGACTTAATAGGTTCTTCTCCCATGAGAACATTCAAAGCATTATCATTAATTCTTTTACCCGTTTTCTCTTGATAATACTGCTTGGCCAGTGCTATTGCTTTATCTATGGTCATAAACTCATGGGTTTCCCGAATCCTCTTTTCTAACATTAAGAAAAAGTCTCTCGTGTCAATACCATTTAGCTCCATAAACTTGATGATTCTATAATATTGCTGCACCTTTGGATCAAAACGTTCTTTCTGCATTAACTCTAACTCCGCACGATCAAAGACCGTTGTGTTGAGATAGTTTTGAACACCGCTCGAGGCACTTACCATGTCCAACGCTGTCCCAAAAATTAGCAATCCTAATATCAGACTAAGCAATTTTTTCCGCATCATAAGAACACCTCGTATCTTGTTAAAACTACAAGACTATAAAAATTTTTTGCATAAATAGTGTTCAGTTTATTATAGCGACAATGCTATTCAATTTTATTTCGTGGATATTTTTGACAATAATAAGGTTAAAACTAAAACCCTAGTTCCCATTAGATCGTTAGAGTTATAAGCACTTAAGTCTTTTGATTGATTGGTGGTTGTATTGAGCTTTCAGAGGAAAATCCTGATCATAAAATCCGAAATCTACCCGATAGTCAGCAAACACTACCCGAAAAACACTCACAGGGAAATAATCAGCCTCTACGACCTAATAACCTTCGCAATACTAGCACACTTGCACTTTAACGGAGTTTACAAGCACGCTTACAGAGTCCTAATCGAAGAAATGAAGCTGTTCCCCAAAATCAGGTACAACAAACTAACAGAACGCTTGAACAGGCACGAAAAACTCCTGCTCCTAGCGCAGGAAGAATTATTCAAAAAACACGCCAGAGAATACGTTAGAATACTGGACTCAAAGCCCATTCAGACCAAGGAGTTGGCCAGAAAAAACAGGAAGGATAAGGAGGGTTCTTCAGAAGTCATCTCTGAAAAGCCCGCAGTTGGGTTTGTTCCCTCTAAAAAAAGTTTTACTATGGGTACAAGCTGACCTGTTACTCTGATGGAAATTTGCTGGCTTTACTGTCTGTTGATCCGGCGAATAAGCATGATGTGAGTGTTGTCAGGGAAAAGTTCTGGGTGATTGTTGAGGAGTTTTC
>Ga0208431_100107_pt1 | contig 13070 bp, 14 predicted proteins | sample Wag42014_10_29_FD_187353 | JGI IMG/M metagenome (GOLD analysis project Ga0208431, IMG submission 187353) | Deep subsurface shale carbon reservoir microbial communities from Ohio, USA - Utica-2 Time Series 2014_1_29 (SPAdes) (version 2) ...
CTGAAGTTTTGGATGTGAGGGATGTTGAAATTGTTGAAAGATATGCGGATGTTATTCAAATAGGTTCAAGAAATATGCAGAATTTTTCGCTTCTCAAAGAAGTAGGAAAAACCAAAAAGCCTGTTTTGTTAAAAAGGGGATTTTCAGCCACATATGAGGAGTGGCTTTATGCAGCGGAATATATTGCAATTGAAGGAAACACCAACATCATTATGTGTGAAAGAGGTATAAGGACTTTTGAAACTTATACGCGAAATACTTTAGATATAGCCGCTATTCCAGTAATTCATGAGCTTTCAAATTTGCCTATTATTGCAGATGTAAGCCATGGTACAGGAAAGAGAAACTTAATTATACCAATGACGAAGGCTGCAATAGCTGCTGGCGCAGACGGAATAATGGTAGAAATCCACCCTGAGCCCGATAAAGCTTTATCTGATGGAGAACAGTCCCTTGATTTTTCCCAATTTGAAGAATTGATGAGAGGGATAAAGAGCTATTGAAATTTTTCAAGAGAATAGATATAATTTGGATAAAGAATAATGATTATCTAAAGAAAATAATTTTAGAAAGGTCAACTTTTAGCATTGACTCTGAAGGAATTGCGAGGAAAATATTTAGAGGGGTAAAAGTAGATGGACACGTTAAAGAGGTATTAAAGGTGCTAGATGAAATAGAAAAAAGTTTAGGGAAAGCCCTAAACTTTTTTTCTTATATCTTGTCAAGAGCTTGTTTAAAGTCTTTTATAATATCCTCTATCTCCTCTATTCCAACAGAAACTCTTATAAGCCCTTCTGAAATTCCTAACGCGTTTAATTCTTCCTTGCTGAGAGACCTATGGGACGTGGATTTTGGATGAGTTATCATGGTTTGTACTCCTGCCAGTGAAGGAGCAAATTTAACAAGTTTAAGTCCTTGCATAAACTTATCTACTTCAGGTTCTCCACCTTCTATTTCAAAACTTAACATACCTCCAAACTCATCTTTAAACAGCTTCTTTGAAACACTGTAGTCGGGATGAGAAGGAAGTCCAGGATAATATACTTTTTTGACTTTGGAATGACTTTCTAAAAATTTAGCTAGTTCCATTGCATTTTTGCAGTGTTCTCTCATTCTTAAGAATAGAGTTTTTGCTCCTCTTAAGGTCAGCCATGCATCAAAGGGGCTCATTGAACCGCCAAAGTTTTGCGTAATTCTTTTTGTACGTGAGATAAATTCTTTATTGCCTGCTATAAGTCCGGCAATGACATCGCTGTGGCCGTTAATGTATTTTGTTGCACTGTGTATTACAGCATAGGCTCCTAATTCAATTGGTTTTATCAAATAAGGGGTTGTAAAAGTATTGTCAACAAACAATTTTATATTGTGCTTTTTTGCGATATTTGCAACTTCTATTACGTCAAAAACTCTTATTAGAGGATTTGTCATGATTTCCATGTATATCACTTTAGTGTTTGGTTTTATAGCTTTTTCAACAGCTTCTAAATCGGAGAAATCCACTAAAGTTACATCAATATTAAGTCTTTTAAATTCTGCATTAAAAAGACTGTTTGTACCACCGTAAATATCTTTTGCGGCGATTATGTGGTCTCCTGAATTTACTTCTGCCAACAAAGCTGAAGAAATTGCCGCCATTCCGGATGAACAAGACTGTCCTGCTTCTGCACCTTCTAAACTGGCAATTAATTCTTCTACTGCTGTTTGATTAGGGTTTCCAAGTCTTGTGTACATATACCTTGAAGGATTACCACCAAGATAATCGTAAACTTCTTCCAGCGTATCAAAAGTGAAAACAGAAGTTTGATAGATAGGAAGAGTTTTTGGCATTGGAGGAATTTCTTTATTTATGTAGTTTCCAGTATGTACTACTTTTGTTTTAAAACTTAAATCCATTTTATCAACTCCCACAATTTGTACTTTAAATTAATGATAATATGTACAAAACTAAAAGTCAACGACACTTCACTTGAAGTACATTTTGAGGTAAACTATTATTATACAAAATTGCTTGCATATTTTTTCTAATGAATAAATAAACGTTTATAAAGGCTTTATTTTACAGTAATAAAGAAAACGATACTGGAAAAATTAAATGTAAGGAGGAAAAAGTCTTGAATAAAGACGAATATAAAAACAATAATAATATTATGTTAACTGCAATAAAAAAGCAGTTGGACCAAATGTCAGAGATGATGGAGAAGATGAAAATTGCTGATTACGTCGAGCTTATGCAAAGCCCTTATAGGCTTTTGTGGTTAAACTTTATAGGCGGGGTAGCAAGAGGTTTTGGAATAGCAGTAGGCTTTACAATACTTGGTGCGATAGTTCTTTATATACTTCAAAAATTGGTGGTATTAAATTTACCTCTAATTGGCAGTATCATAGCTGACATAGTTAAGATTGTAAATCAAAAGTTATATTAAATAGGAGTTGGTATGATGGATAGTGAAAAGCTGGAACATTTTAGACAATTACTATTAAAAGAAAAGGAAAAGGTCTTAAGCACAATAAATCAAATGAATTACAATGATGGCATTGGTGGAATTGCACAGAGAGAGTATTATCAAGAACTTTCTCTTTTGGATAATCATCCGGCAGATTTTGCTTCTGAAGTTTATGAAGTAGAGAAAAATTATGCTCTCAAAGATAATGAAAAATATATTTTAAGGCAAATAGAAGATGCTTTTAAAAGAATGGAAATAGGTACTTACGGCATATGTGCTCACTGTCATAAGCCAATTGAAGAAGAGCGTTTAGAAGCCCTTCCTTATACTGTTCTTTGTGCAGAGTGTGCTAAAAATAATGATTTAGAACTTAAGGATTTAAAAAATTCAAGGCCTAATGAAGAAAGAATGATAAAATACCCCTTTGGATGGGGGTATAAGGATTTAAAAGGTGAAATTCAATTTGATGCAGAGGATTCTTATCAAGAAGTTGCACGGTTTAATAAGACGAAAAGTGGCTTGGACAATTATGACGATGTCTATGATGATGAAAATGCTGGCTATGTAGAAGAAACTGATAAAATAAGTAATGAGGATTATAAGAAGACATTATAAATCTCCGGGAAACTGGAGATTTTTATTCACCTATAATTTTGACCAACACTCTCTTTTTTCTTTTTCCATCAAATTCACCGTAGAAAATTTGTTCCCATGGTCCGAAATCCAATTTTCCATCTGTTATTGCAACAACCACTTCTCTTCCCATTATTGTACGCTTTAAATGAGCGTCTGCATTATCTTCGTAAGTGTTATGATAATATTGTTCATAGGGTTTTTCAGGAGCTAATTTTTCTAAGAAATTTTCAAAATCTTTATGTAAACCCGGTTCATCGTCGTTTATAAAAACACTTGAGGTAATGTGCATTGCATTACATAAAAGAAGCCCTTCTTTGATGCCACTTTCTCTCACACATTCCTCTATAAAAGGTGTAATGTTTATAAATTCTCTCCTCTTTTTTGTTTCAAACCACAACTCTTTTCTATAGCTTTTCATGGTGATACCTCCTACATTGTTGTTTTATTTATATTTTACCACAAATAAATTGTTTGCAAGAGTAATAATACTCTGGTATATTAATTTTAAGAGGAAGAGGGTGTCGTAAAACGGACAAAAAAAAATTGGCGTTTGAAGGTTATATTAGGAAAGAAAATAAAAAATTAAGGAGTGTTTATAATGTCAAAAAAGCTTTATCGCTCAAGGACACAAAGAATGATAGGAGGAGTATGTCGTAAAACCCGATACAGTTAGCCATTTTTACCTTGCTATCTTCCCCTCAAATGCAGTCGCTAACTGGTTTAGGAGAAGAGTTTGTCGATAGCATCGATACTAGATACCGTTGTCGGTGGTTATGAGCAAAGGTCTAATTAAGATAAACAAAAAAGCTTTCGGAGGCTAATTCCGAAAGCCTTGTTTTTCCTACTGGCAGGGGAGACAGGAATCGAACCCGCAGCCCACGGTTTTGGAGACCGTTGCTCTACCAATTGAGCTACTCCCCTGCGCGCTTTTTATTATAGCATACAAAATAAACCCTCGTCAATAATTTATATCTTTTTTTGTTGAATTATTCATGAAAAGTTTTTTAATATATAGTATAATTAAAGAAAAGCGAAGACTTGCCGTACTATATACTAAAGATTAAAAATTCAGGAGGTTAAACAATGCGCAAAAGTGCATTTTTGTTAGTTATAATTGCTGTAATATTGTTTTTGATGTTTTTTTCCTTTAATTTTACAAACTTAATACCTACATTTAATGAAGGAAGAATTTCTTTTGAGCAAAATCCAGTTGTTAAAAATATACAAGAATTTATACTTAACTCTCTAAAATATATTGAAACAGTAATTGGAAATAGAATAATATTGGATAATGGACGCTTAATAATTGATTTTAGGACTAAGACAGGAGTTCTTGAATTACCCTCTTCAAAAGAGTCTGTGGGAACTGATTCTTCTTCTTTTGCTAATTTGCCTTCTGTTAATAGTGAAAAGGATTTGTATCTTTTAATAAAGAACACTCTTCACAAGAATGAAGAAGAGATAACGTTTATTGCTAAATCCTCTTTTTGCGATTCAATGGGAAGTAGCTGTTCAAGTGAAGACATTATAACAAGTATGTCGGATGTTGTGAAATTGGTATTATCTCACCATCCTGAAATTGGATATACTGATAAATGGACTGTGTCTGCAGTTAGCTACAATAATGATGTAAATAAGGTAACCATAAAGTTTGATTACTTTTATCCAAAAGATAAATTGGAAAAAATAAAAGAAGAAGTAAACATAAAAGCTAAAGAAATAATTAGCAAAATAATAACTCCAAATATGACTGAATTACAAAAAGCTAAAGCTATTCACGATTATATAGTTAAACACACTAAATATGATTATAAGAACTATCTAAACAATACTATACCATTAGAATCTTTTACTGCTTACGGAGTTTTAATAAAAGGAGTGGGAGTGTGTCAAGGATATACTGCAGCTTTTAATTTATTAGCTCATATGGCTGGAATAGATAGTCTTGGAGTGTCAGGTACTGGTTTTTACAATGGCAAAGCCATGCCACATGCTTGGAACATGGTAAGAATCGATGGTAAAATTCGTTATATAGATGTTACTTGGGATGACCCTGTGCCTGATAGGGGGAATAAAGTAATGTATACTTATTTTAATGTAACTGAAAAACAATTAGAAAAGGACCATAAGTGGGATAAAGAAAAATTTTCGGAGAAATATTTTGATTATAAGTAAAAGGGTTTTAGAAAAACACTAAAACCCTTTTTTGATATAAGAGTTTTACAAATTTTTTTAAAATAATTAGTTTACCACGCAAATAGGCACAAGGTATTCATTTCCAGAAGAAGAAACGATGACAAATTACCTTGTAAGGGTATGATAAAATGAGCATAACTTTCTGCAGTTTCTATGCCGTTTTTAGAGAAACAGAAACTATAGCTTCAGGAACAGCCACTTCTTTAATTTTTTGTTCTGTGAGACTTCCACCAACTTTAGCAACTTGCCTTTAAACTCCTAGGATATAAAAATAGAGTAAATATTTGTAACATTCTATATGATGCAAGAATTGTATCAAAAATATTCATGACATTTATTATTCATTTTATGGAGGATTTTTTATTTTTATATAGAATAATTATATATTGCAAACAAAATCTAATGAGAGTGATAGATTGGTAAGAAATAAAGAACTCATAATAATAGAAGATAATTATACAAAATTAAGCAAATTACTCAATACCCCCTTTATATCCTGCAGTTAACCAAATTCTAAGTGTGGAGGTGTTTAAAGAAATGTACCATAACAAGGAGTTCCTTAAAAAACTCGAAGAGGAAAAGAAAAGATGGGAAAGCACTACCGTAGAAAAAGTCATAAGTAAGGCCCCCGAGAGGTATGAAAAATTCTATACAGGTTCCAACTTAGAAGTAGACCGCCTGTATACACCGTTGGATGCACAGGAAAACGACTACATAAAAGACTTAGGGTTTCCCGGCGAATACCCATTTACCAGAGGAATCCAGCCTACCATGTACCGTGGTCGCTTGTGGACCATGAGACAGTATGCAGGTTTTGGCACAGCAGAGGAATCCAACGAGAGATATGAGTTTTTGTTATCCCAGGGACAGACGGGCCTGAGTGTGGCTTTCGACCTGCCCACCCAGATAGGCTACGATTCCGACCACCCCATGGCTCAAGGTGAGGTGGGCAAAGTAGGTGTGGCCATCGACTCGCTGAAAGACATGGAGATACTGTTTGACGGCATACCCCTGGACCAAGTCAGCACTTCAATGACCATAAATGCTCCTGCCGCGATACTTCTTGCCATGTATATAGCTGTAGCAGAAAAACAGGGAGTCAGCCCGGAGAAACTTTCCGGTACCATCCAGAACGACATACTGAAAGAATATGTGGCCAGGGGTACCTATATATTTCCACCTGAACCTTCTATGAGACTCATAACTGACATTTTTGAATTCTGTTCCAGGAACGTGCCCAAGTGGAACACCATAAGCATAAGCGGCTACCACATAAGAGAAGCTGGAGCCACGGCGGTACAGGAAGTGGCCTTCACGTTGGCCAACGGCATAGCGTACGTAGAAGCTGCTATAAAGGCAGGGCTTGACGTCGATGACTTTGCTCCGAGACTTTCCTTTTTCTTCAATGCCCATAATGACCTTCTGGAAGAAGTCGCTAAATTCAGGGCCGCGAGGAGACTATGGGCGAAAATAATGAAAGAACGTTTCAAAGCTAAAAACCCAAGGTCTATGATGCTGCGCTTCCATACCCAAACTGCTGGCTCTACTCTAACTGCCCAGCAGCCCGACAACAACATAGTAAGAGTAGCCATCCAGGCCCTGGCGGCAGTGTTAGGAGGCACTCAATCGCTGCACACCAACTCAAGGGACGAAGCCTTGGCTTTGCCTACCGAAGAATCTGTGAGAATAGCCCTGAGGACCCAGCAGATAATAGCCTACGAAAGCGGAGTGACAGAGACCGTAGACCCGCTGGCTGGCTCTTACTACGTAGAACACCTGACAAACCTCATAGAACAAAAGGCCATGGAATATATACAAAAAATAGATGAACTAGGGGGTGCTCCGAAGGCCATAGAAAAAGGCTACATCCAGCAGGAAATCCAAGACAGTGCCTACAGATACCAGCAGGAAATTGAATCAGGTCGCAGGATAGTAGTGGGAGTAAACAAATTCCAGATAGAAGAAGAACCGCCCAAGAACCTTTTAAAAGTGAATCCCGAAGTAGAAAAAATCCAGAGGAAGAAACTGGAAGTACTGAGGGCTACGCGGGACAACATAGCCGTCAAAAGCGCTCTGGAAGAACTTTCCTGTAAGGCGAAAACCAGTGAAAACCTCATGCCGAGCATAATAAACTGCGTAAAGGTGTATGCTACCCTAGGTGAAATAAGTGACACCCTGCGAGGGGTATTTGGTGAATACAAGCCCACTGTAACCTTTTAGTGGGAGGTGGAATAATGGAACAAACAAAGAAGATAAGAGTATTAATAGCAAAACCAGGTCTTGACGGCCATGACAGGGGAGCAAAAGTAATAGCCAGGGGTTTGAGGGATGCAGGGATGGAAGTAATTTATACTGGCCTTCGGCAGACTCCCGAACAGATAGTCGAGGCTGCCATACAGGAAGATGTGGACGTAATTGGGCTTTCGATACTGTCCGGAGCCCATAATGTGCTCTTTCCCAGGGTAATGGAACTTTTAAAACAAAAAGGAGCCGAGGATATCCTAGTGATTGGAGGAGGCGTGATACCCCACGAAGACATACCCTACCTGAAAGAGTGCGGCATAGCCGAGATATTTACCCCTGGAACCTCGATATCCGAGATAGTGGAGTTTATCAAAAATAACGTCAAAAAACGGGGAGAGGTGTGAAATTTGGACCTGGCCGACAGAGTACTAAAAAAGGACAAAAGAGCCGTAGCAAGGCTCATAACCCTCATCGAGCGCGAAAGCCCGGAAGCCACAGAGGCTTTGAAACAACTTTATAAGTACACCGGAAATTCCTTTGTCATAGGCATTACCGGACCGCCCGGGGCCGGCAAGAGCAGCCTTGTAAACGAGCTTGCCAAAAAAATCCGGGCGAAGGGCAAAACGGTGGGGATAATAGCCGTCGACCCCACCAGCCCCTTCACCGGCGGCGCTTTACTGGGCGACAGGATAAGGATGCAGGATTTAACGCTAGACGATGGCATTTTCATCAGAAGCATGGGCAGCCGTGGCTCCCTGGGCGGCATTGCTAAAGCCGCTTACGATGCGGTAAAAGTACTGGATGCTTTTGGCATGGATTACATCATAATCGAAACCGTGGGTGTAGGCCAGTCGGAGATAGACATAGTGAAACTGGCGGATACGGTTGTGCTTGTACTGGTCCCCGGCCTTGGCGACGACGTGCAGGCCATTAAAGCCGGTATAATGGAAATAGCCGATATATTTGCCGTGAACAAATCCGACAGGGAAGGAGCGGATAGATTAGTTACCGAAATCGAAATGATGCTGGACCTTTCACAGAAACAGTTCGACTTTAGACCTCCAGTTGTCAAAACCGTTGCCGTTACCGGTGAAGGCATCGATACCCTGGAACGCAGGATAAGGGAACACCTGGACTACCTTAGCAAAAATGGAATCCTGGAACAGAAGAGAAGAGCCAAAGTAAGGGAAGAGTTCATGGAATTATTGAAAGACCATATCACCAGACTGATACTCCAAAAGAACTCACCCAAAATAGACATGCTGTTACAGGATATATCCAAGAAGGCGGTTGATCCGTATACGGCCCTTGATATTCTTACAAGAGAAATCCTTTAGGAGGTAAAAAGCCATGAATATCCTGAAAATAGACCACATAGGCATAGCCGTGAACAGCATAGAAGAGGCATCCAAAATATACACAGAACTTCTGGGACTTGAGATGCACGGTGTGGAGGAAGTGGCGGAGCAGAAAGTAAAAGTGGCCTTCATACCGGTTGGGGAAAGCGAAGTGGAACTTTTAGAATCCACCGATCCCGAAGGCCCCATCGCACGGTTCATAGAAAAAAATGGTGAGGGTGTACAGCACATAGCCTTCCGGGTGGAGGACATCGAAAAAGCTCTAGAAGAACTCAAGCAAAAGGGTGTAAGGCTCATCGACGAAAAACCAAGGTATGGTGCCGGGGGTGCAAAAATCGCCTTCATCCACCCCAAAGCCACAAAAGGCGTTCTCATAGAATTATGCGAGAGATAAAAGGGGAGTGAAAGGGCAAAAGAAGGGGATGAAAAAATTATAGAAGCATTAAGTACCACTGTTTTAGGCTTTGGAATAACCCTCATCTTCCTTTACCTGCTGTCCCTCATTCTTGACCTTATGAGGGTTGTATTCTACAAGAAGGACAAAAAAGAGCCCAAAATACTGCCGTCACGGGAACAGGAAAAAACAAAGTTCCAGGAAGATGAAACCGAAGAAGATGAAGGGGAACTTATAGCCGTAATAACATCCGCCATTTTAGCATGCTCCCAGAAACCTGCTGACGAGATAAAAATAAGGCTTATCAGGAGAATTAATCAAAGGACCCCTATCTGGGCCATGGAATCAAGGCTTAATCTAATGAAACACCAACAACACTTAAGAAGCCTCCGCTGACACTGTATAAAGTAAAACAAAAAAAATAAAGAAGAGGTGAAACCAATTGTTCGAGGCAATAATAAACTTTCTAAAAACTACTGGCTACTTTAATGTAACGCTATCCCAGCTCATAATGATAATCATAGCCTTTGTACTCATGTATCTTGCAATAGTAAAAAAATATGAGCCGCTGCTTTTAGTGCCCATAAGCTTTGGCATGCTTTTAGCCAACATACCTGAAGCCGGCCTAATGGAGGAGGGGGGATTTTTATACTGGATATACCAGGGAGTAAAACTCGGCATATACCCGCCTCTTATATTCATGGGGGTTGGGGCTATGACCGACTTTGGTCCCTTAATATCAAACCCCAAGAGCCTCCTTTTGGGAGCTGCCGCCCAGCTCGGTATATTCATCACATTCCTTGGAGCAAGACTTTTGGGGTTTGATGCAAAAGAAGCCTCCTCCATAGGCATAATAGGCGGGGCTGATGGTCCCACGGCCATATTTGTGACAAGCAAGCTTGCCCCTCATCTTCTGGGAGCCGTGGCGGTAGCCGCCTACTCCTACATGGCTCTAGTACCTATAATCCAGCCCTCTATAATGCGCCTTCTGACCACCAAAAAAGAGCGCACTGTAGTAATGGAACAATTAAGGCCCGTATCAAAGACCGAAAAAATAATATTCCCGATAATAATTACGGTACTGGCGAGCTTTTTAGTGCCCCCTGCCACGCCGCTCATCGGCTCCCTCATGTTGGGCAATCTCTTCAGAGAATCCGGCGTAGTAGACAGGCTTTCCAAGGCTGTCCAAAACGAATTGATGAACATACTAACCATATTCATAGGGCTGAGCGTAGGGGCTACAGCCAGTGGAGACAATTTCCTGAGGCTCGAGACCATAGAGATAATAATTCTAGGGTTGATAGCCTTTGCAGGCGGTACTGCTGGGGGAGTGCTTTTTGGCAAGCTGATGTATCTGCTCTCTGGTGGAAAGGTAAACCCTTTGATAGGCTCTGCCGGAGTGTCGGCGGTACCCATGGCTGCTCGTGTGTCCCAGAAAGTGGCTCAGGAAGAGATGCCTGGTAACTTCGTACTGATGCACGCCATGGGTCCCAACGTGGCAGGAGTCATAGGCTCTGCCATCGCCGCAGGCGTGTTGCTTTCACTGTATGGTGGATAGTAAAAAGCCGCTTCAATTTTTGAAGCAGTTTTTGTGACGTTGGGACAGGATATTACAGTTTCCTGGGTCACATAGGAGGAGATGACTTTGTAGCGATTGTAAAAACTTATGATGTAGAAAGGCTTTGTAAGAACATAATAGAAGAGTTTGATTATAACATTGTAAGGTTTTATAATGAGCTGGATGTGAAGAGAGGTTACATACATGCCACAGACAGGCTTGGCAATGAAAGTGACTTCCCCATCATGGGAATATCCATTGCTGTTGTGAATAATTCCAACAGGAAGTTTTCTGATATAGATGAGATAAGCAGAATTGCATCGCAAATTAAAATGGAGTGTAAAAAGTACGAAAAAAGCCATTACATAATTGAGTCATTGGAAAAGGGAAAACAGGCGGTGATATAATAGAACAACCGCCTTTTTCCCTTTGTAGCAGGACCTTTGATTTTTGTTATATTAACTTTCGCAGATATGCGATGGTTTAAGGAAAAGGATGTACTCGATTGAGTTAATAAGGAGTTGTAACTATACCTAAAACTGCTCCCCTTATAATTGAATTAGAGGACAACTTTTGTAAGGATTCAGGATGTCCCACCACTACAACTCCGTAGTATTTTATGCCTTTTTCCTTTAAAAAATTTACTGTTCTTTTTAGATTTGTCGAAGAATAACTTTGCAAATTACTGAGTTGTTCCAGCTGTTTGAAAAATTCTTTTTCGCCATCATGGCTGTCAATATAGGGGTTTCCCACCAATCTTTCTGCAAGATAGTTTTTTTCTTTATAGTCGTTTTCTTCAAAAACCAAAACAGCACCCCACATTAGCTTTAAATCCTCAGGTATAATAGTTTTAATTTCGATAAAGGTTAAAGGCCTGTCAAAAGATAAAGCCATTTCAACGAGATTATCGTTAGGTATATTTTTTAATACATCAAACTCTCTTATAACTTTATCGTATTTTACTACGGGATTGTAAAATTTTAATTTTGGCACGGCATAAGGAGCAAGGTATTCTTTTGTACCTTCTGGTATGACTGTGGAGATTTCGGAATAGGGGATTATGTGGTCAGTTTCGACAACACAAAAAGATTTGTTTCCTTGAAATTGCTCTCCTCCCCAGATATCAAAATCAACTGTGACTATTCCGGCAGGATAAGGCTTATTTCCTATTAACCTTAAAAGATAATATTCTTTTTGCCGCCCGAATAGCCTGACATTATAACTTTCTCCTGAAATTGCGAAGGTATTAGGTTCTGTAAATTTAACAATATCCGGATAAAAGCTATCTATGCGGTTTTCTTGATTCTGCAGCATCATTTCGGGAATTATGAAGGTTAATACAAAAACACCTATGGCGATAATTAAAGAAATTATTATTATGCGAAGTATGCTTTTAAAACGAGCTTTGCGCAAAAAAGCTTTTTCGTCAAAAGATATATCGCTTATTGGCTTATTTAAATCTGATCCCATTTAACTTTTCTCCTCCTCTTTTAAATATTCTTTTAATTTTTTTCTTAGTCTCCATACCATTGTCTTTACTGTATTGGAATTGGTTTTTAAGTAAGAGGAAATTTCTTCATTTGACATTTCTAATATGAATTTAAGGTAAAAGAGCTTTTGCTCATTGAGAGTAAGCCTATTAACTGCTTTTTTTATTACTTCTTTATTTTCAATCTGTTGAAACTCTGAAAAGGTACTTTGAGGAAAGACATCTATAATAGAAACTGTCATATCTTTTTTGGTTTTGCGCAGATAATCAGTGTATTTGTTTCGCGCCGCAGTCAAAACATAAGCTTTTAATTTTCCCTCTTGAATGCCGTCTAAATTCAAGTATGTGGAAAGCAGAGCTTCTTGGGCTATGTCTTCAGCATCAGCCTGTGGTACACCCAATTTAAGTAAATAATAGAATGCAGCTTTGTACAAATCCTGCCACATTAACCCCTCCTCCTTATAGCTTTTCATTAATAAAGACGTTTTGGGGATGAAAAAGTAAACAAATTAAAAATATGCAAAAGTTCATTGTTATTTCGATTATAACTCAAAAGAGTTTGTTCTAAAGCTTTTTTTTAAAAAGGCAGGAAGGATTTCATACTTTTATAGAGAATATAAATCTATTATCGGCATTTTTTAAAAACTGGCATACCAATTTTAGGTTAGCTTTGTAATTCTGGATTAAAAAAAGGAGAGTGTATAAGTATGAAAGAATGCCAGAAACTTATAACAGAGAGAAGGTCTATAAT
>Ga0208431_100122_pt1 | contig 11486 bp, 8 predicted proteins | sample Wag42014_10_29_FD_187353 | JGI IMG/M metagenome (GOLD analysis project Ga0208431, IMG submission 187353) | Deep subsurface shale carbon reservoir microbial communities from Ohio, USA - Utica-2 Time Series 2014_1_29 (SPAdes) (version 2) ...
TTCTGAGTTTCTTCTGAGGCCGAGCAGGAGTGTTAGTTTGAGGGGGTTAGCTGTCAGGATTTTAGGGGCGATTCTGGCCGTGAATCTGGACAGATTATACAACTTCACAGGTGGTGGGAACTAGGGTAAGAAAGACATTTCTTGCGAATCTTTCGACGTCAAGTCCCCACCTATCACAAAACTGCTTAATAACATTGAAGTTTCGCTCCAGATATGCTTTGTAGATTTTTAGAGCATCGTAGGTGTGCCCATTAAGGGTTTGGAATGCATTGCCTTCACGTTTCGCGAGAAGCATGTGAGTCACCTGAATGATAGGAGATAAGGTATTTAATAAGCAGTAAGGAGAGTATTGGAAGTAAGACATCAAATGCTGTGTCTAACAGCTTCTCTTGCTCATTTGTTAGGGCCTTATAGCCATGAAATAAATTGTTTCTAATGCCATATAATGTTAAAATAAGAAGTTTAAAAGTATGTTTGTTCAGGTTTCCTTTCTCAAATTCTGTTTGTAGCTCTGCTTTGATGTCTCTCCTGCCCCAATTAATCTTTATCTCGCCGGGATGCCTTAGTATATTTTTAATTTTTGGCGAAAGCATCTCTAATAGAGTAGTTGCTTCTTCTTCTGTTATTAAATGATTAACAAGCTTCTTGAGTCGATCTTCGTCACTTTCTTTGCCCTCGGGTTTAACACGCTCGTAATAAAATCTATAAAACGAATTAAAAGCTACCCACAATGCAAAGAATTTATCAAAACCTGTTTTTTCAGACTTCGCTTTTTTGATCCATAGCAGGACGTGTTTATAAAAAAGTCCCGGTAAGCGATATATGTAATGCTCTGAGTAAATCCCATTTTTGTCTTCTATCCTCACAGGAATTTTTTCGTAGGACAACTCAGAGATTCTTGGGAGGGGTTGTCCCTTATACTTAATTACGATTCCCTTTGAATCTAGAAACTCTGGAAGATCCTTTAATTCAACTGTTCCCAAGATTTCGACTTCAAGGGGTCTACTCAATTTACATCACCCTTACAAATTCTCCATCAAAATTCCACACTTCCACAGGTTTCTCAAGGATATATGGAAAATTCCGTGGTATCGAAACAAGTTTGTACTCAACATGAACTTCTTTTATCCTGCCTTTTTTGTCTCTGATGGGAACAAAGCGATATGGGATGTTCTCTATCGCGCAACCAGCATAAACGCCATCCAAAATGCTATAAACCTCATCACTTTGCACTTTTTCAATATCTACTAACTCAATAGTATCAATGTCGATCAAGTCATCTGACGTTCCGAGATAAAGGGGACGCTGGGGGTCTCTTAAGGCTTTGTAGGTTTGAGTTATTTTGCTCTTCTCTCCAATAAGGTACACTTTGTATTGTGGACTTACTAAGAATTCTTTGTGCATAGGAGACGAAGGGAACGCCCGTAAATAGTGAGTTTCTTTGTCCCTTTTTATGAACTTCAGAAGCTTTGCCATTTCCCGGTTTCTCTGAGGGTACCCCTCAGGTTTAATTCCTATTTTAAACCATTCTTGGACTTCGAAGCTGTCCCGAGGCAAGCCCAGTGCATTGGCGATTAACCCTCGAAGGGTAGTAAAGGGGGGAATCGTATAAGTCAAAGCTACTGCTGTAGTTGTTGGTTTTCTGAAGCTTACGAAATATAAGCCTTCCACTCTGAATTTCAAGCCGAGCATAGGAAGCACCTTAGAGGTTTGACGCTTCTAAGTATTCCGCGGCATCTTTTATTGCCATGTCTGGAGTTTTAACTTCAAGATCTAACTCATCAAAAACATTTCTAACCTCCGTTTCATTTTCAAGTAGTCCTGGAAGGATTCCAACAATGATTTTTGGTGAATATTCCTTCACGTCCTTGAGAACTGCTTTAAGTCTCTCAACATCAACTCTTCCATCTTTGAACTCTATTGCTTTCTGTAGGCGATGAGAATAAATGTCTTGGAACGCTATAATGATGAAGTCCGGAGTGAAATCCGTCAGAAGACGTGCTTGCTTAGAGTAATCTGTTAAGAACCTTAATGCATTGATGACTTTGGCGATTCTCTTTTTGCGCTCTTTCTCATCAATAAAGTATTCTATTTTAACTTGCCTGTCTTCGATTTTCTCTTCTCCCCCAACTCTTTGGACATCAATAGCTATGCCCGCTTTGTATATGTTAACCCCTAGCTCCACATTTACTATGTCCCCTTCTGCTTTTTCGGTACCTCTGTGCCTTCTTGTGAGAAAGTCTAGAGTCGAATTGTCTTCAAACGGTAATAATCCTATTGCTGGCGAAACCTTCACCGGAGAAACCCTTGTTTCGGCTCCTTTATCTTTTACGGCTTTCATGAATCCAAATAAGTCACAAGCAATACATTTCTTTGGTTCTCCGCAGGGCTCTCCCTTATCGTCTGGAACGCACATGAATTCCTCTTTTTCTAGGTTTCGTCTAATAGCTTCTTTTAGATAGTAGCGCATTGCTTGTCCCGATACGTATGGATACTCAACTCCATTTTTCTTGAACTTTTTTATATCAACTAGGTTGCTTTCGCCTTCTCCAGAGTTCAAGTTAGTTAAATCTGTCTTAGAAAGCCATACTATCTCAATACCCTTCATGGGTTCCCACCCCCTTGCTTCAGTTTTTTAACAGCCAAATACATTGAGGAATAAACAACTAAAAGATCCCTAAACTCCTTCCAAATGTTTTCGTTTTCTTTGATTAGCACTACAAGGTCGTCAAGTGCTGTTGGTTTTATCTCCTTAAGCTCTTCCTTCTTTAATCCAGCGACCTTCCTTGAGATTTCTCTTAAAACACTCCAAAATTCTTCCAAGTTCCTTGTTCTATCCAGCTTGTAAAGCAAAGATGGGTTTTCAAGGCTCAGTTTTGCCACTATGTTCCCTACGCTTCTAATAACATCGAGCTTTTCCTTTGGTATCCCCAACTTCCTCCACCTCCAGAGGTAAATTAACTCCTCAAAAATAACACGAGCTTCGGATGAAAAACTGACAAACCCCCCTTTTCTTGGAAGCAAGAGTTTTGAAAATTCTCTAAAGTTGTCAAAAAGGAAAGTTTTCGCTAAACCTTCCCTAACTTCGTTTGTAAAGTCCCAATTCGCTTGATACCCATTTTCTGTTTTAGTGTTGAAGAATACTCCTTTGAGCATCTGGTAAGGCAATTGATCTTTTTGAATGAGTTCATTTATAACACTTAGAATACCTTCCCTAACTCGTATTGTTTCGAGCTTGACATTTTTGACCTTTCCTAACGGGATGTGAAGAACTGCCCAATTCTGGCATGCATTTTCGCTTGCATTTTGAATGAACTTTTCATAGAATGCCAGAAGGGTCGTATACTCACCGGGAGTCTTTTCGTATTCTTCTGAGTTGGGCTTCACAAGCAAGTTAGTATAGCGTCCGCTTCTGTTTAATATACCTGAGTAAAGTGTGGATTCTTTGAAGAGGTTGAGCTCCTTCAAACTCTCAAAGAGAGGTAAAAATAAGTAAGCTATATCATTATCTAGTGTTCTATAAACTATTGCTTCATCTGTCCATTCGAGGACTCCAAATAAGTAGCAAAGAGGACATAAATTTTTGTGATATTCCGGGAGAGATCCTAGTGTTCTAACACCACTTAGGCTCTTAGTTTTTGTCACAAGAGGATAAACCCCTTGTTTTAGCTCAAAACCCTTCTTGTAAGTCCTTCCACACATTATACATCTCTTTTGCCCATTTTGCGCACTATTAAATACTATATCAAGTATCTTTGGAAGCTCATTCCAGTCATAAACTTTTTCTTTCAGTTTGACTATTCCTCCCTCTTTCTTACCCTCTTGGAGCAAAATAAAATCCTTTTTAACTTCCTTTATTATCCCAGTTTCTTTGTTCTCGCTCATTACTATCATGTTTTTGTATTTATGTTGAATTTCCAGGATTAGTGCTTTTTTAAATTCCTCAAAATCATCAACGCCAAAAGAGAGTTTTTCATGTGACAATTCCACCTCTAACTCTAACCCTTCAACTTCGTCTTTAATGTTGCTTAAAATGCGATAAAAGTTCTCCAGCGCATTGTCCATCCAAAAGTCATGGTATATTTGTACCTCAAAGTAGAATTTTTGACGGTTTTTGCTTGGAATTTCCAGTTCTCTATTCACCCCTCTGTAACCAGTTAAAAATTCATCCAGTCTTTTCATATTCTTTTTCTTTTCTTTTCCGATTTTCCTCACCTCCCTTTAATACCCTCTTTACCCTCGCCCTCCGTCCATCAACCTTCACCATCCCAAACCCAATCGAGTTCTTCTCTCCGAAACCGGCCTGATAACCTACTTTGATTAGCTCGTCATCACCATAAGCCTTGAAGACCAGATGCCAGGCCCTCTGGAAAATGCCCGGTTTTACTTCAAACCGCTTTGGTTTAGCCTTGAACACTTTAACCTCAAACTCATCCGGCGGCGCCTTACCATAAAGCAAAACATACTTCTCCTTCAAGTTCTCCTTCAGGTTACTGTAGAACTCCTCCTCCGTTGGAGAAAGGTCGTACTGCTTGAGCCTCCCAAGCTCGGGCCTTAAAGTCGTGACGGCAATTGGGGAGAGTGTAGAATAAGTCTTTCCGCTGTAAGAATCGGGTTCCGCTAATGCCTTGACCTCCTCCACGTAGAACTCTTCGCCCCAGAGCTTCACCTCCGGCTCCCGGAGGAGGCCACCAATGAAGGCTTCAGCAATTTCCGCTATGGGCGTGGAGAAGTAGAAGAAACCCTTGCCGCTCCCAATGAAGTACTTCTCTCCGGGAATTGTCTTCCTTTTTTCGGTCATGAAGAGTGAGTACGTGAAGAGCTTCGGAACCTTTGGGCGGTGGAGGTTTAGGCTTAGTCCGGGGTTTACTCTTTGAATCCTCCGGTATATGAGGCCTTGGAGGTAGTGCTGGTGGTTGTATGGGACTTTAAACTCGGAATTTTTCCCATCAAGTCTTATTAGGAACCGCATAAATATCCCCATCAAGGGTTTTGATATCACTACCTATACGACTTTGAAATATTTAAATTTTATCCAGGAACGATAATACAACATTTACTATTGCTTGAAGAACTTTGCCCCTTATTAAAACAATGAAATTTAAAAGAAGGGTCAAGAAATCACACACTTGCTCCAGCCGCATTTGGGACAGGTGGCGCATCCGCTCTCCATCTTGAGCTCCACGAGCTCTCCATCTTTTTCATAGCAGACCGGACAGTAGGCTACCCCAAGAAGGTCTTTTACGTTTCTTTCCTTAATGGTTTCTGCTACTGGTTTTTGGGCTCTTGAGATACTCAAAGAAAACGCCGGTGCTTCTTTTCCGTTGGTGCCGTCTATTATCGCCTCAACATTGATGAACTTTTTGAGCCACGATTCACTCTCAACGATCTCTCTGAGTATTTTCTTTGCATATTCGCTCGGCTTTGCCGGTACGCGCTTCTTCTTCTCGCCCTCCACAGAGTACACCTGAACGCTCAGGCTTCCGTCCCTGTAAACTGTAACTCCCTTACATCCAAGGGCATGGGCTAGGAGGTAAGCGGCCTTAACGTCTTCAACGGTTGCGTCGTTTGGCATGTTTATGGTCTTGCTTGCGCTATCGGTGAGCCAGAGCTGGATGCTTGCTTGGGCCAAGAGGTGGTCAAGCCAGTGAATGTCCATTGCGGTCACAAAAACTCTCTGCATGTCTTCCGGTATCTCCTCCAAGCCCTGAACACTACCGTAGTTGTCGCTTATCTTTTGAAGGATCTCATCGTTGTAAAGTCCTCTCTTCTTAAGCTCAGCCTCAAACACTGGATCGACGTAGTAAAACTCTCCAACCGTGACGCTCTTCTTGTAAACTAGTGCAAAGATTGGCTCAATTCCACTTGAGGTATCTGCTATCATTGAAACGCTTCCCGTCGGTGGGCATGTGGTTACCATTGCGTTCCTTACGCCGTATTTCTTGATTTCCTCAACAAGCTCATCCCACGGGAGGTTCCATATCTCCCTGTGGTAGTAGCCCTCCACCGGCAGCTCTCCCTCAGGATATCTGGTCTTCTCGTAAAGCGGGAAGGTTCCCCTCTTCTTTGCCGCCTCTATGCTGTACTTGTATGCGTAGAAGGTCAGGTACTCCGTTGCCTTCCTCATGAAGTCGTAGCCTTCCTTGCTGTTGTAGGGAATTCCAAGCTTGAAGAGCGCATCTGCTAACCCCATCATCCCAACGCCGATTCTTCTGGTGAGCTTTGTGTTGTGGTCAATCTCCGGGAGCGGGAACTTGTTCACATCGATAGCGTTGTCGAGGTATTTGGCAACTTTCATTATAACCTGAGCATATTCATCCCAGTCGAAGTAGGGCTTTCCTTCCTCGTCGTATTTTACAAACTTTGCTAGGTTTATAGAGGCTAGATTACACGATTCGTAGTCGTAGAGGGGCTCTTCTCCACAGTTGTGGCTCATAAATCCGTTGGAGACATAGCTATGAATCTCCGGTACCGTTAAGTCATAAACAATTTCTTCTCCGATGATTTCCACACTATCAACTCTTGCGTAGGGTTCGTCAATTTTTGTTTTATTGAGCCTAATTTTTTCTTGTTTTTCTCCTTCGAAGCCAATCTTTTCTGCAAACAGCTTTCTGCTGTAGTTTGCTATAACGAGTTCATAATATCCCTGCGCTTCGTAGATTTTCTTTTCACCGTCTTTGGTTGTGTATTCAAATGTACCCTTGTATGGCCTTTCGTAGATTTTTGATAGTATACCAAAGAGAAGCAGTAAATCTTGGACGTCTCTTAAAAGCTCCCTATCCCTTGAAGTTAGTCTTATTGCACTATCATTGTCCACGTAGCCGTCAGCTGTGAAGAGACCTCTTAAAAATGCTCTGATCTCATTTGGCTTTAAGCGGTAAACGATTTCTGGAACTCTTTTTTCGTTCGTTTTGACTATTTTCTCAAAGAATCTGTAGGCTTCGCCCCTCACTCCAAGCTTGATTTCACTTCCGTATTTGTGAGGTTCGGCTTTGGAGTTAAAGTGCTTCTTGAGTATTTCAGAGATTTTATGCGCCATCTCCTCTTCTTTTTCAGCGTTGAAGTAGAACCAAACCCTCTTATCATTTGTGTTAATATATCCATCCCCAATAAACCATCCCAAGGCAAACGCTAAATCTTCACCTATACTCTCGCTTCCAAAGTCATCCTCGATCTCAAACCTTGGCAAGGCTATTAAATCACCTTCTTTAAGCTCTTCAACTGCTTTCCAGCCATCCTTTGTCATTATCTTATGGTCAAGGGTAGCGGTTATCTCGTAACCCTCTTTTGTCTTTACTCTAGCCACTTTCTTTCTTCCAACTTTCCAGACATAGGCTTTGGTTTCAATGGGGTCTGCTACAGCGAGCTGCTTTCCGTGTGCAGTCTCATAAATGACTTCTTTCTCTTCTTCATTTGGAAGTAGGATCGTTATTGGATAAGCGAACTCTTCTCCTTCCTCAGCTATTCCTTCAACTGCAACAACTTTTTCTTCGTTCCTTTCTTTTGCAATCCTAAAGAGCTCTTCAATCTTGAGGTAGCCCTCGGGTGTTAAAACCCTTGTATCCCCAACAACACATGGGTTGGTTGCACGGATTTTTTCTCCCTTTGCAGGCTCCAGAACGTTTCTCTTGTTAATGATATCAAAGAACACTACGCCCGGATCAGCCTTTGCCCATGCCATGTAGGCCAATTCTTCAAAAAGGCTCCTTGGGTCGATTTCCTTGACCTTCTCCCCGGTTCTTGGGTTGACTAGGGGATACTTCTTTCCTTCTTTGAGGGCCTCCCAGAAGTCAGCCCAAAGGCCTACGCTAATGTTGAAGTTGCTTAAAACGTTTGTTCCAACATTCTGCTCTTTTGCATGGATGAACTTCTCAATATCCGGATGCCAGACCTCAAGGATTCCCATGTTTGCTCCTCTTCTCACTCCGCCCTGCTTTATCACATCGCTAACGGCATCGATGAGGTGCATGAACGATACGGGTCCGCTGTTAGAGGTGTAAATTCCGTTCCCAGTAAGGAGATGAACGTACTCAACCTGAAGATCGTAAACATGAGCCTTTCCGAGAGGTTCTATCTTTGAAATCTTTGTGGGATATAACTTTGAGAGCATTTCGAAATACTCTACTTCTTCCGGTTCAAGCCTAAGCTCATCTTTTAGCTCCAGTATCTTCTTTATGAATGCCCTGTGAGTGACTTTCGAGTTGTAAGCAAGAAGTTTGTAATCTCGCTGTATTTTTGCTCGGGTTTCTGGGTTCTTTATACGATATATTGCATTGAACGGGAATGAGAATTTCTTGTTCTTTCCGTTTTCCTTTAGGTTATCTATGGCTTCATCTGCCATTTTCGAGAGCTTAACTGACTCCTTCAAGATACTAAACGCTTTAAGTTTCATATCCTTTGTTTGGATTCTGAGGGTATAAACAGTCTGGTGACCGGGAGTGGAAGGAGAATACTCTTGTATGCTCGTTACTATTCCAAGAGCTATTAACAGAAGTTGTGCATCTTTTATAAAATCCTTTGAAATAGACTTGAAAGCTATTCTATAGTGTTGATCTACTGAACCGTCCCCGTCAAAGAATCCAGCTAAGAAAGCGGCCATAACGGGAGGGTTGCTCCTGAAAATGGCGTCGGGCACACGTATGTTCTCAGATTTATCTTTTGAAAGACCGTTTATTTCAAGGAATCTCACAATCTTAGTTGAGGGTATCACCAGTGTTAACTTGTTGCTCTCTTCCCTGAGGAACTCCTTAGGTTCTATGCCAAAGAGTTCCGTGAAATACTTTTTAACTTTCTCCTTTATCTCGGTTTCTGTTTTATTCAGATAGATTTCTATTTTAGAATTCTTTCTTCTTCCATTTTCGAAATAGTGTCTAATGTGACCATCAGCATATATTATTCCAAGGAGGTAAGCGAGCCTCTCATCGAGTATTTCTGGTAAATTAACATCGTAGCCTTTGCTCTTAAGTTCAACATCTGTTTTTAGTCTGATGTATTCACTACTCTCCCATTCGGATGCAAGTATGTAGATGTAATCACCAATGTTTAACTCCCTGAGGGGCTTAAGGATTGGCGTTCCGTTCTCATCAAAGACAAGGAATTTGTGATCTTCAGTAACCTTAACTTCATAACCATCTTCAGTAACGACCCTGAACACTTCCATTTCTCCATTATCGTACGCCTCAATAATGCTCTTCAGGCCTGCGTGGGTGACTATCCTTGGTTTTTCCCCGTGTACTATTTCTTTGATTGGTATGAAACCCTTTTCCGTAAGTATTCTAGTGTCTCCAGTAAAACATGCTGCTCCAGTCGTCGTTCCAACCAAATCTCCCTCTGGACGGAGTTTTGAGAAATTCAAACCAGTACCGCCACCCATTTTTTGGATTATAGCTACATCATGGGCTGCTTTCATTATGCTCTCCATGTCATCCTCTATCGGCACAACGAAGCAGGCTGAGAGCATTCCCAACGGTCTTCCAGAGTTTATAAGGGCCGGGGTGTTTGGCATGAAAATCTGGCTTACCATTAAGTTAAAGAACTCCTCGACGACCTCTTCATACTTGTCAAACTCTCCCCTATCGAGCATATTCAAGAATTCGTCAATGCTTACCTTCATTTTTCCTTTCTCTGCCAGTTCTCTGTAAAGGTTTACCATCCTCTCGAAGTGGTACTTGTTGAGCTTGAAGCGACCTATGCTGTAAACGTTATCGAAGTTCTCAAGGTTCTGCAGGTAGTATTCGACTCTCTTCAAATCTTGGGCGTAGCCCCCTTCTTTAGAGAACACTCTCTCGTCATACAGGAGATCGGGAATTGCGGCTAAAATGGCAACCCTCTCAAAGAGCTGCTTTGGACTCTCGATTATTTTTCCTTCTTCATTCTTCATGAGGTACCTGCTTGCCAGAACTCTAAGGGCATTTATTGAGAAGCGCTTGTCTATCTCGTCGAGCTTCTCTTTGTTGAGTATTCTCCTTTTCTCTTCTCTAATCTCTGCTTTCTTCTTCCTGTAGATTATGTAAGCTTTGGCAACATCAAAAAGGCCATTTCTCATCAGCTCGAGCTCTACTATGTCCTGAATGTTCTCTATGTGGGGGGTCTGCCCATCATAAAGCTCATTGATCCTATCAACAACATCCTTCACAATCTTATCGAGAAGATTCTCATCCCTTACCCCAACTTCCCACATTGCCCTTTGTATAGCCCATCTTATACGGCTCTCATCGAAAGGAACTATCCGGCCATCTCTTTTCATCACTTTTTCAACTGGCATATAAACCACCCTGTCATATTATTTTGCTATTCCGCAGTACCATAGTAAAAGTATCGGTAGGAAATAATGAGCAGGTAAGGTAAATATATCTTGCCCTTGCTGAGATTGCCAAGGTGACAAATATTGAAGACAGAGCCCGTCGGAATAATAAAGAGTAGAAAAACCCCCAAGTCGGATATTTTATCCAACTATTCCTCTAAACCCTCATAGATAATCTTCAGCCTGTAGGCATGTTTGAGCTCTTCTTGAGCCATCATGTTGAATATCTCGCTTAAAGAACCGCTAAGTATCTGGCTTAGTTTTTTGTAGAGCTCATAGCTGTGCTTTTCCCTTATGAGGGCCTCTAAGATAAGATCAGTCAGTGTCTGAGGCTCAGCCCTCTCATCCTGGAAGTATGGCTCCAGGCTTAAAGAATCCACGTAATCTATAACCGCGGTTTTTTCCAGAGTCTTCTCACTGCTGAACTTCTCAATTGTATTTTTGTGCCTCAGCTCTTCACTTGCAAGCCACTGGAAGTGTTCGATTAAAGAGGGGTGCTCATAGGTAGCAAAGGTCTCTCCGAGCTTGTAGAGGTTGTAAAGCTCGTTCTCCTGGTGAACTATCTTCTGCAGGAGCTCTTCAAGCTTCATCTTTCTCACTCCGTTATCCCTTTGATATCTACATGGACAAACGCCGCCTCAACCTCATCGAGGTCTTCGATTTTCCTTTTAACTTCTTCGCTTATGTCATGGGCTTCTTTGAGGGTTATGTGTGGGGGAACCTCTATGTGCAGCTCAACGTGCAGTTTTGTGCCAACGTAGTGTGCCCTTAAATCATGAACCCCAACAACACCCTCAACGCTGAGTGCAGTTTCTTTAATCTTTTCACACAGCTCAAAGGGTGGAGAAGTTCCTGTTAGGTAGTTCACATTCTTGAAGACTATCTCAGCAGCAGCCTTACCCACAAGCAAAGCCACGACAAGTCCTGCCAAAGCGTCCCCATAGGTAAAGCCCAGCCTTTGAAGGAGTAAGCCTATTAAAACAGCGACACTGCTCAGTGCATCACTCCTGTGGTGATAAGCATCTGCAACAAGTATCTGGTTGTTGAGCTTCTTTCCCACTCTAAGGGCGTACTGTGTCATTGCTTCCTTTGAGACAATAGAAATCACAACAACGGCAAGCATGACTGAGTTCACTTCAATAACATGCCCGCTGAAGATTCTTTTCAGGGCATCTCTGGCTAT